>Ga0209648_10000245_pt1 | contig 40510 bp, 40 predicted proteins | sample GraSoi2013_115cm_FD_185830 | JGI IMG/M metagenome (GOLD analysis project Ga0209648, IMG submission 185830) | Grasslands soil microbial communities from the Angelo Coastal Reserve, California, USA - Sample 9_17_2013_115cm (SPAdes) (version 2) | ecosystem: Environmental > Terrestrial > Soil >...
ACCGGGACCGACGCCGACGGGAGCCCGTTCCGGCTCGACGAGCCCGAGCTGCTGATGTGGGTGCACTGCGGCGAGGTCGCGTCCTACGCGGATGTCGCCCGCCGCAGCGGCATGGGGCTTTCGGGTGAGGACCTGGACGCGTTCGTCGACGAGCAGCGCCGCAGCGCCGCCGTCGTGGGCCTCGACCCGGATACTGTGCCGGCCAGCGTGGCCGAGCTCGATGCCTACTACGAGGAGGTCAGGCCCGGCCTGTATGCCTGCGCGGAGGCGAAGCAGGCGCTCAGGAAGTCCTACCACCCGGACGTGCCGGCGCAGCTCCTGCCGCTGAAGCTGATGCTGCCCCCGCTCAACACGCTCGCCTTCGCCAGCCTGCCGCGGTGGGCACGGAGAATGTACGGGACGCCGGGCAGCCCGCTCACCGACGCGGGCGCGACGGTCGCGCTGCGCATGGCGCATCAGTCGACGACCCGGATCCCGCGGCAGCTGCTCTACCTGCCCGCCGCCCGGGCGGCCCACCGCCGGCAGCGGGAGCGCGAACGGCAGGCCGTCGCCTAGCTCTGCTTGCCCTGGGGGGACGACCCCCCTTCAACCCCCGGCATCACATCGCGGGCGGCACGTTCCATGAGGTAATCACCGGACGGCCGTGCTCGGTGCCGAGTGTGGAGAAGGTGCCGGTGTCCAGCCGGAACAGGCGGCCGCCGTCCGGGTCGAGCCGCAGCCAGCGCGCCGTGAGCACGCGCAGGACGTGCCCGTGCGCCACCAGCGCGACATCACCGTCGGCGAGCAGCGGCTCCGCCCGGGCGAGCACGGCATCCGCCCGCGCGCCCACCTGCGCGATGGTCTCGCCGGGATGAGCGGCGTCGCCCGGGATCACGCCGTCCCGCCACAGGTACCAGCCGGGGCGCTCTTCCTGGATCTGTGCCGTCGTCCGCCCCTCGTAGCCGCCGTAGTCCCATTCCCACAGATCAGGATCGGGCTTGGCGTCGCGAAGCCCGGCCAGCTCCGCGGTGCGTACCGCCCGCGAGGCCGGGCTGGTGAACACGGCCCGGATCTCCCGCTTCGCCAGCGCCGGAGCGAGCGCGGCCGCGGCCGCCTCGCCGCGGGCGGTGAGCGGGATGTCGGTGCGGCCAGTGTGACGGCCGGACGCGCTCCACTCAGTCTCGCCGTGCCGGAGCAGGATCAGCTGTCCCATGCCGCCATCATCCCCGACCCGTGGTCAGGCGAGCGGCCTCCGGGTGTCGATCCGGATTCCCGAATGGCTCTCCGGGCGTCGTTGACAAGCCCTACGGTCATGTGTAAGTTCTAGCTGACAGGTACACATGTAAGTTCTATCTGACAGGTTTAGGAGCCGACGCTGACCCATGAGATCGAGCCGCTCGCCAGCGAGGAGGAGCTGCTCACCATGCTCACGGCCGTGGCCAACCCGCTGCGGCTGAGGGTCATCGCCGAGCTGGCGGGGGGGCGGGTGCACGTCAGCGAGCTGGCCCGCAGGCTCGGGATCTCCCGGCCGCTGCTGTACATGCACCTGGACCGGCTGGAGAAGGCGGGCATCGTGATCGGTCACCTGGAACTGTCCGAGGACGGGAAGGCCATGAAGTACTTCGAGCTGGCGCCGTTCGAGCTGCGGCTGACCGCGGAGGTCATCACCGAGGCCGTGCGCGCCGGCAACCAGGACCCGAAGGCCGACAAGCAACGGGACGGCCAGATGAAGGAGAGCGACACATGACCGCCATACACACGGTGGCCTCAAGCGGCGTGAATGTAACCGCGATCATCATCCCGATCGGGATCCTCGCCGTCATCGGCGGGGTGGTGGCCACGATCGTGGCGTCCTACTTCCGGCTGCAGAGCCACCGCGCCGACGCGGTCGCGATGGCGCACTACCGCAAGCTCGCCGAGGACGCGGTGGCCAACCAGCAGGAACTGCGCGACCAGCTGACCAAGCTGACCGAGAAGGTGCAGGCCGTGGAGCAGCTGATGCGGGAGGTCGGATGAGCGCGGCGGTGCGCGGCCGGCCGGCCGCTGACGGCAGCGTGGCTGGCCACGCGGGCGGCACCGCCCGCGACACGCGGCTGCGCCTGTACCGCAACCCGCTGCGGCTCGCGGTCTCGGCCAGCCCGTGGCGAGCCGCCTGGTACCTGGCCGGATACGTCTTCGCGACCGGCTGGGTGCTGTTCGCCGCGACCTACACCGCGGCGGTGACGGCCGCCGTCTTCGCGATCACCCTGGCCGGGATCCCGCTGCTGATCGCGGCGGCGACCGTGCTGCGCTGGGGCGCCGACGTCGAGCGCGCGCGCCTGCGGCAGGTGCTCGCCGAGCCGACCCGCGGCGGGTACCTCCCGGTCACCGGGAAGGGCATCGTAGCCCAGGTCAAGACCCGCTGGCGGGACCCGGCCACCTGGCGCGACGTCGCCTACCTGATCGGGCTCTGGCTGCCGCTGTTCATCCTGGACACGGTGGTGCTCTCCGTCTGGCTGACGTTCCTGGCCGGGGTCACCCTGCCGGCCTGGTACTGGGCGCCGCGGGGCAACGCCGGCTTCGGGTACACCAGCGACACGACGGTCCACGGCGTCACGCTCGGCTACTTCCCGCACGGCCCGAACGGCCCCGGCGGAGCCGGCCTGTACGTCGACACCCTCCCGAAGGCGCTGCTGGCCGCGGCCGGCTTCCTCGTCCTGTTCCTGATCTTCAACCACGTCCTGGTGATCACCGCGCGCGCACACGCCACGGTCGCGCGCTCCCTGCTCCGCGCCCCGGCCGACCCGCTGGCCGAGGCCAAGGAGGTGCTCGCGGGCCCCGGCCCGCTCGGCCCGCTGAGAGACCACCAGCAGAACGGAGGCACCCCGGTCGGTCACACCTCCGGCCCGTAGCAAAGCGCCCCCGCCCGCGAGTGGCAGCTCACGGGCGAGGGCAACGCAGCGACCCGTCCCACCAGAGACCACGGAGTGAGAGGCCATGATGAGCCAGCCGCAGATTCCAGTATTGCCCCAGGCCGGTCCAGACAGCCACGACCGACACCGCCACGGCCAGCACGGCCACGACCGACGCCGGCGTATCCGCTCCCCGCTCGTCGAGCGCATCGCCGGTTGGAGCGCCCGGCACCACAAGACCGCCGTGTTCGGGTGGCTCGCCCTGGTCGCCGCGGTCTTCCTGGGCGGCCAGGCCCTCGGCACCCAGAGCCAGCCCGCCTACGACGCCGGCCAGACCGGGCAGGCCGAGCAGACCATGCACCGGCTGGGCGTCGTCGTCCCGGCCGTGGAGAACGTGCTGATCCAGGCCCGGGCACCCGGTCATGCGTTCGCCGCCGACCCGGCCATGCGGCAGGCGGCCCGCCAGGTGACCAGTGCGCTGGCCGCCCTGCCGCGAGCCGCGACCGACATCCGCTCTCCGCTGGAGGCCGGCTACAGCGCTCTCGTCTCCGCCGACGGCCGCAGCGCCCTGGTCACGTTCCGGGTCCCCGGCCCGGCGGCCGATCAGGTCACGGCCGTCGCGCCGGCGCTGCGCGCGGTCGCCGCAGTCCAGGCGCGGTACCCAGGCCTGCGGATCGCCGAGGGCGGCGACGCGAGCTACGGCCAGGCCATCAACTCCGTGCTGAGCGGCGGCTTCCGCAAGGCCGAGGCGACCTCGGTGCCGGTCACGCTGGTCCTGCTGCTGCTCGTGTTCGGCGCGCTGATCGCCGCGGGCATCCCGCTGCTGCTGGCCGCCACCTCGGTGATGACCGCGCTGTCGCTCCTGACCGTGGTCAGCCGCTGGCTGCCGGTCGGGTCCAGCACGTCCGAGGTGGTGCTGATCATCGGGATGGCCGTCGGCATCGACTACTCCCTGTTCTACCTGCGCCGCGAGCGCGAGGAGCGCGCCGCGGGCCACGACACTCGCGAGGCGCTGCGGATCGCCGCCGCTACCTCGGGGCGAGCGATCCTCGTGTCCGGGCTGACCGTCATGATCGCCCTGGCCGGGCTGTTCCTGACCCGGGCTGACGTGTTCACGGGCGTCGCGCTGGGCACGATCGCGGTGGTCGGCGTCGCCGTGCTCGGCTCGCTGACCGTGCTGCCCGCGCTGCTGTCCTGGCTCGGTCCGCGGGCCGACCGGGGCCGGGTCCCGTTCCTGGGCCGCAGGCGGACGGCCGCCCGGCCGTCACGGATCTGGGCCGCCCTGGTGCGCCGGGTGGTGCGGCGCCCGGCCGTGTGGGGCGGCGCGGCGGCGATCGCGCTGCTCGCGCTCGCCGCGCCCGCGCTCGGGATGCGGCTCGGCAGCCCGGCCATCGACCTGCCGGCCGGCGCCCCGGTGCTGCAGACCATCGACCGGGTCTCCCGGGCGTTCCCGCAGACCCCGTCCCCCGCCCAGGTGGTGGTGACCGGCCACGACGTCGCCGGTCCGGCCGTGCGCGATGCGATCGGCGCACTGCAGGCGCGGGCGGCGGCCGACGGCCACGGCGCGATCCGCGAGCCCATCACCGCCACGCCGGTGGCCGGCGGCCGGGGGCTGGTCATCAACGTGCCGCTGGCCGGGAACGGGGGAGACGCGGCGTCGAACGCGGCCCTGCTCACCCTGCGCAACCACGTCCTGCCCGCGACCCTGGGCCAGGTAGGCGGGATCAGCTACGCCGTGGCCGGAGACACGGCACAGAGCCACGACAACACGGCGGCGATGCACTCGGCCATCCCGATGGTGGTCGCGTTCGTGGTGGTGCTGGCCTTCCTGCTGCTGCTCGTGGCGTTCCGCTCGGTCGCGATCCCGCTGGTCTCGATCGCGCTGAACCTGCTCTCGGTGGCCGCCGGCTACGGCCTGATCACGCTGATCTTCCAGGACGGCCGGCTGCAGGGGCTCCTCGGCTATACCGCGTTCGGCGGGATCATCTGGTGGATACCGATGTTCATGTTCGTGCTGCTGTTCGGGCTGAGCATGGACTATCACGTGTTCATCCTGAGCCGGATCCGCGAGCTGCGCTCCCGTGGGGCGAGTACCCGGAACGCGGTCGTCGGCGGCATCTCCGGCAGCGCCGGGGTGGTGACCAGCGCCGCCGTCATCATGGTGGCCGTGTTCTCCATCCTCGCCATGCTGCCGATCGTCGACACCAAGACGCTCGGCGTGGGCCTGGCCGCCGCGGTGCTCATCGACGCCACCGTGGTCCGCGGGATCCTGCTGCCCGCGGCCATGTCCCTGCTGGGGGAGCGGTGCTGGTCCCTGCCGCGCTGGCTGTCCTGGCTGCCCGGCCGCCGGCTCCCCGCCGGGTCCCCGGCCGCCGGCGTGCCGCGGGACCCGCCGCGGGATTGTGTCGAATCGTCCTCAACTGACATGCGTGTCAGGTCAGGCTCTCCTGGAACCCGGACCCCTAACCCCCCGAGGCGCGCGTGCTCAGTCAGGTTCCGCTGGCCGGAGACGGGTCGGACTCGGTCTCGAGCGCGGCCCTGCTGACGCTGCGGGATCAGGTCCTGCCCGCCACGATCGGCCGGGTGGGCGGGGTCAGCTACGCGGTGACCGGGAGCACGGCGGTCGCCTGCGACTGGAGCGTGGTGCTGCGCGCCCGCACGCCGCTCGTGCTGGCCGTGGTGGCGGCGCTGGCGTTCCTCGTGCTGATGGCCGCGTTCAGTTCGATTACGTTGCCGCTGGTCTCGATCGGGCTCAACCTGCTGTCGGTGGGCGCGGCGTGCGGGCTGGTCACCCTGATCTTCCAGGACGGCAACCTCCAGGGGCTGCTCGGCTTCACGAGCTACGGCGCGGTATCCCAGTGGGTGCCGCTGTTCACGTTCGTGCTGCTGTTCGGGCTCAGCATGGCCGGCGCCGCGGGTTCCGGGCGATCGTCCCCACGGGCTAGCACCGCGGCTGGCGTTCAGGTGGCCGAGGCGCTGACCCAATGAGGCCTCGCCCGGGCCGCCGGCGCTGCTTCGCGGGTTCTAGCATTTTGGCATGAACCTACCCGCTTCCGGCGTACCCGGCGATCTGCTGCCGACCAGGTCCCGGCGCCGACCGCTGCGCGCGCTGGCTGCCATCCTCGCGGCCGTTTGCTGCCTCGCGGTGGCGATCTATGCGGGCACGGCGGCCCATGCCGAGCTGGCCCGCAAGCCAACACCGGCGGGACTGTCCGCTGCCGCAGCAGCGGCTGTGGCGGGCCGCTGGCGATCCTGGCCAACTGGCCGGATCTTCCCGGCGGTACTCGGCTACACCACGCAGCTGCTGACCCAGGAGGCCGCGCGCCGGGTCGGTATCGCGCCGCGGACCGCGTGCCCTGACGGGCTGGACGCGGCGCTGCGCGGGCTCGCCGGCCGCGACGGCTGTCAGGCGGTGCTGCGAGCGACCTATGTGGACCAGCTCCAGGGCGTCGTGTACACGATCGGCGTCGTCGCCTTCGCCAGCCTCCGGGGAGCCGCAGGATTCGAGCGCGGGCTGCCCCGGGGCCGGTCCGGCCTACCTGGCCTTCGCGCGCTGGCATTCCCCGGGACTGCCAGCGCTGCCTTCGACGACGCCGCGCGGCAGGCGTCGACTGCGCAGCGGCAGGGACCTTATGTCCTGCTCACGACGGCAGGCTACGCGGACGGCCGGCCCGCCAGGGCGACGCTGCAAAGCCGTGGCCCGGTCTTCGCGCCAGCCGCGCAGCTGGCGGCAGGAATCATCGCGCCGCTGGCCGCGCCGGCGCAGGTCGACTGCCGAAGCCCGCAGTGGTCATGCTGACCCGGGCGACCCGGCTGGCCTTGGCGTGCGTCCTGACGGCGCTGTCCGTGGCCGGCTTCCCCGGCTCGCCCGCAGCGTCGGCGCAGGGGGTCGGGCCGCAGGTGCGCGCGGCCGAGCTGCCCGAGCTGCGGGAGATCGGCGTTCCCGCCGCGTGGCGGGTCACCAGGGGCCGCGGAGTAACGGTCGCGGTTCTAGACACCGGCGCCGACGGGAGCGCGCCGGACCTGACCGGTTCGGTGAGGGTCGGCCCGGACTACACCCAGGGCGCGAATCCCCCCGGCTACCGGCCTCCGCACTTGCATGGCACGTATATCGCGTCGCTGGTCGCGGGTCACGGCGACGGCCCGGGCCGGTCCGGCGGCGTGATCGGGGTCGCGCCCGCGGCCAGGGTCCTGTCGGTGCGGGTGATCCTAGATGATCAGGAGCCAGGATTCCGTGTCTACAACGAGAACGCCGGCTATGCGGACGCGATCCCTCAGGGCATTCGCTACGCCGTCAGCCACGGGGCCAGCGTGATCAACATGTCGCTTGGCTCGGCGGCCCCGACCAGGGCCATGCGGCTCGCCATCATCGACGCGATCTCCCACGGCGTGGTCGTGGTGGCCTCGGCCGGCAACGACGGCTCCGCCGGTGGCCGGTTCACGCCGTTCTCGTACCCGGCCTCGTTTACCGGGGTGATCTCGGTGGCCGCCGTTGGCGCCACGGCCAGGCGGGCCGCCTTCTCCGACCGCAACGCCTCGGTGGTGATCTCGGCGCCGGGCGTCAACATCGTGGGCGCCGGACCAGGGGGCGAGTACCTCATCGCGAGCGGCACCAGCCCGGCGGCGGCGTTCGTGGCCGGGGTCGCGGCGCTGATCCGGTCGAAGTACCCGCGGCTCACGCCCGCGCTGGTGACCCAGGCACTGGTCAGCTCGACACGGCACCGGCCCCGCGGCGGCTACAGCCCGGGTACCGGGTTCGGCGAGGTCGACGCCGCGGCGGCGCTGTCGGCCGCAGGGCGGCTGGCGGGCGAGCCCGCGGCCGCAGGCCTCAGCGCGTCGGCGCACTTCGGCGCGGGGCCCGTGCCCGGGCCGGTCCAGGTGGTGCACCGCAGCCGCGCGAAGATCGTCACGCTTACCGCGGTAACGGTAGTGGCGGCGGGAGGCTTCCTGCTCGCGCTGACGCTGCTGCTGGCACAGCTGCGCCGCGGCCGTTCCCGACGATGGGCGGATCGCACTGCAGCGCGAACCGTGGAGCGCTAGGGTTGTCCAGACCTGAAAGTTACGCAATAGTCAAATAGCCGTATAGTTCTGTTATGTCCGATCATGGTCTAGGCGGCGTTAACGACGGTCTCGGCCCCGGATTCCCGCCCGGCGGCGTGCCCGGCCCTTTCCCGCCCGGCGGCGGCTGGTCCGGCCCTCCAGGGTCCCCGGCCTGGCCTGGGTCAGGGCCCGACCCTCGCGCCGCGCCTGTGGCAGATGCCCTGGCCCCGCCCGGGGCGCCAGCGCCCGCTGTCACGGCCGGGCCCGCGCGGCGTCGGCGGCGTCCCCGGCGGCTGGCGCGCGGAGTCGCCCTGACCCTGCTTGTCGCGGCCGGCCTGGCCGCAATCGGTGGCGGGGGGGCGGGCCTGGCCCTCGAGCTCACCCGGCCGGCGACGAAAGCGGAGGTGGCCTCGGCGCTCCAGGCGGAGATCGCCTCACGGTGGCAGCGGCTCGCCGCCGGGAAGATCTTCCCGGAAGCGGTTGGTTACTCGACATCGGACGAGGCTGCCCCGATGACGGCCAGGCTGGTAGGGATGGCCCCGCCGGCCAGCTGCGCGGCCGCGCTCGACCCCGCGGTCGCGAGCCTGCTGCGCAGGTACGGGTGCGTGACCGTGCTCCGAGCGACCTACCTCGACGCCTCCGGCACGCTGGCCGCGACGGCCGGGATCGTGGTGATGACGAGCGCGAGCGCGGCCGGCCAGGCGGTGAGCGCCTCGGGCGGCGGGCCGACTAGCACCGGGGTCAGGACATTCAGCCTGCCGGGCACGGTGGCCGATCGGTTCGGCAACCCTCAGCGCCGCGTGTTCTCTCAGGTGCTGAGCATCGGACCCTACGTGTTCCTCTACGCGGCCGGCTACACCGACGGCCGGGTGAGCGCCTCGGCGCTCACCGCTCCGCCGCTCGTGGACCTGGGATCGGGGGTCATCAGCAGCCTGCAGACCGGGCTGACGAGTCACGGCAGCGCTTGCCAGATGAAGGACATCCGATGCTGACCGGGCGCCGGGCCGCCGCGGCCGCCGCGGCCGGTGCCGCGTTCCTGTGCCTTGCGCTCGCCGCCGCTCCCGGCGCCGCGGCCGCCCCGGCAGCGCGTTCCCGCCCCGCGTCGCTCGGCCCGCGGGCCGCTGCCCAGCTGGTCAGGGACACCTCCAGTGCGTGGGAGATCACGCGGGGCAGCGGCGTCACCGTGGCCGTGCTGGGCAGCGGCGTGGACCCGCACGCGGTCGGGCTGGCCGGAAAGGTCGTGGCCGGCCACAATTACGTCAACCTGCCGTACCCGCCGCCGGTAAGCGGCACCATCGTCGCGTCGGCGATCGCTGGCAGCGGCCCGACGGGGACCAGTCCGGTCGGCACGATCGGGCGAGCCCCGCAGGCCAGGATCCTCGGCATCCGCATCTATCCAGAACCCACCATTCCCGGAGCTATCGCGTGGGATAACTCAGCTGACTGGGACAGCATCATCGCCCGCGCGATCAGGGAGGCGGCGAACCGCGGCGCGCAGGTCATCTACGACACCGTGTACGACGTCCAAGACTCGCTCCAGCTGGAGCAGGCCGTCCAGTACGCGGTATCGAGGAACGTGGTGGTGGTCAGCGACGGCGGCGGCTCACGCAGCAACCGGAATCAGCCCTCCTACCCGGTCAGCCTGCCGGGAGTTCTCGGGGTGGCGAATGCCTATCTGCCCGGGCTGGGCGCCCCGTCGCCCAGGTTCCCCTCACCCAGGAACGAGTCAATACTCATCAGCGCGCCAGGAAACCCGCTCCTCGCATCCGGTCCGGCCGGGGCGGACTACTTCGTCCAGAACGACTGGGCGGCGGGGGCCTGGGTGGCGGGCACGGCCGCGTTGATCAAGTCCGTGTACCCGAGCCTGTCGCCCGCGCTGGTCGCCCGCGCGATCGCCCTGTCCGCGCGCGATCATCCGCCGGGCGGCTACAGCACGGCCACCGGGTTCGGGATGATCAACCCAGCCGGCGCCCTGCACGAGGCATCGGTCCTGGTGAAGCTCCGCGCGACGGCGGCGCCCGGGCCGGGGGTGGCAAGCCCTTCGGCACTGTTCGGCCAGGGTCCCGCCCCCGGCGTCATCGACGCCGTGCACCACTCCGTCGCCAAACTGGCCGGACTGGGCGGGGCGATCGCGCTCGGGATGGCCTGCCTGGTCCTGGCCGCGCTGCTGGGCCGGTGGTCAAGGCGAAGGCGGCCCGCTCCTGGCCGGCCGGCTGGCGCGGCCCATGCGCGGTGGCCATGATCGCCAGGGGGGTCGTCCCGCGGCCAGCGCAGACGCCATAGGGGAGACGTGACCGCCGGCGTTGTGGGGTCGTACCGCCGGCTCTTCGCCGAGCCGGTGCTGCGCAGGCTCGCGGTGGCGGACGTCAGCGCGCGGCTGCCGCAGGGCATGCTGACGATCACTGTGCTGCTGGTGGCGGCCCAGCACGCCACGATGGCCGTGGCCGGCCTGGCCCTGGCCGGCTACACCCTGGGCGCGGCGGTGACGGCGCCGCTGCGGGGCCGGCTGGCGGACCGGCGTGGCCTGTTCGGAGTGGCCGCGGTCTGCGGGATCGGCTACGCCCTGGCCTGGCTGGGGCTGCTGGGCGGCTCGCTGGCGCGCGGCCCGGCCGGGCTGCTGGTGGGCGCGGCCGCGGCGGCCGGGGCCTGCACGCCGCCGGTCAGCCCGGGCCTGCGCAGCCTGTGGTCGGTACTCGCGGCCGCCGGGCTGCGGCAGGCCGCGTTCGCGCTGGACGCCGCGGTGTTCGACCTGGCCTATATCACCGGTCCCGTGCTGGCCAGCGCGCTGGCGACCGGTATCGCTCCGGCGGCGGCGGCCGGGCTGCTGCTCGTCCTGACCGGCGGGGCGATCGCCGCCGTCGGCGCGCATTCCCGGCCCGTGGACGCTGCGCCCGGCGGGCGTTCGGTGCTGGGGCCGCTGCGTTCCGCCGCGCTGCGCCGGCTGCTGCTCACCGCGGCGCTCGCCAACGCGGCGCTGAGTGCCACCGAGGTGGCGCTTACCGCTTATGTCCGGCATCACCATGCCCTGTGGGCATCCGGCCCGCTGCTGGCCGAGGTCTCGGTCGGCAGCATCGTGGGCAGCCTGCTGCTGGGCGCCCGGCCGTCGGCGGGCGGCGCTCACCGTCGGCTGCCCGGGATGCTGTTCGGTTACACGATCGGCCTGGCTGGGCTGACCGCCGCCGGGCTGTACGCACCGCTGCTGGCCGTGGCCGCGCCGCTGGCCGGCCTGTGCCTGGGTCCCACGCTGGCCACCCTGTTCGGCGCGGCGGCCGGTGCCGCGACGCACGGCAGCGGCACCGAGGCCCAGGCCTGAATCAACTCGATCATGAACGGGGGCGCGGCGGCCGGCGCGGCGCTGGCCGGTCTGGCGGCCAGTCGGCCCATCCTGGGCCTGGCCCTGGCCGCCGCCGCCGCGGCCGCTGCCGCCGGCAGCGCCGCTTTCACCAGGGATCCTGTCTGATAGGGCCGGGCGGCGGCGTTATGGCAGGGTCAGGATCTCGTAGCCGTCGGCGGTGACCGCGAGGGTGTGCTCGAACTGGGCGGTGCGCATGCGGTCCTTGGTGACAGCCGTCCAGCCGTCTGGCCAGATGTCGTAGCTGACCGTGCCGAGCGTCAGCATCGGCTCGATCGTGAAGGTCATCCCCGGTTCCATGATCACCGTGACGTCCGGGTCGTCGAAGTGCGGCACGATCAGGCCGGAATGGAACGTGGTGCCGATGCCGTGGCCGGTGAAGTCGCGGACCACCCCGTACCCGAACCGGCGCGCGTACGACTCGATGACCCGGCCGATCGCGTTCAGCGGGCGGCCAGGGGCGACCGAGCGGATGCCGCGCATCATCGCCTCGTGGGTGCGCTCGACCAGGAGCCTGGACTCCTCGTCGACCGCGCCGGCCAGGAAGGTCGCGTTGGTGTCGCCGTGCACGCCGCCGATGTAGGCGGTGATGTCCACGTTGACGATGTCCCCGTCGGCGATCACCGTGTCGTCCGGGATCCCGTGGCAGATCACCTCGTTGAGCGAGGTACAGAGCGACTTCGGGTAGCCGCGGTAGCCCAGCGTGCTCGGGTATGCGCCGTGCTCGACGAGAAACTCGTGCCCCACCCGGTCCAGCTCGTCGGTGGTGACCCCCGGCGCCACATGCCGGCCGACCTCGGCGAGCGCGCGGGCGGCGATGCGCCCCGCCACCCGCATCCGCTGGATCGTCTCCCGGTCCTTGACGTCTGGCTCCCCGGTCCGCGGGCGCTTCCGGCCCACGTACTCCGGGGCGGCGATGTGCGCGGGGACCTGCCGCATGGGGGAAAGCCGGCCGGGCTGGAGCAAGGTTGCCATGCTCTGGGAGTCTAGTTGCCATGGATGGTGAACAGCGCTGGTGGTTCTGCCTGAGGCACAAGACCGTGGAGCCAGACGCCGGCTGCCCCGGAAAAGAAAGGCTGGGTCCTTACCCGACCCGGGAGGAGGCGGAGCACGCCCTCGAGACCGCCAGGCGGCGGACCGAGGAGTGGGACGCCCAGGACGACTACTGACTCTGCTGTCGGGGGACGACCCCCCCGGAACCTCCTGCAGGCCGTGGTGGGGCGGGTGCGGTTCAGCGCCACGCGGGCTGCCGGGTAGGGTGGCAGCAGCGGCCGAGCCGGCCGAAAGGGGCGTGCGGGTGAGCGAGCGTCATTCCGGTGAGGGGCTGCCGCCGGCCGCCGAGTCGCGGATCGCCGAGATCCGGCGCAGCGGGACCTGGGGGTCGGCGCTTTCGGCCGACGAGTTCACGGCGATCAAGGGCGTTGGGTTCGAGCCGGTCGGCCAGGTGCTCGGGGCGGCGGTCTACAACGTCGGATACACGGGCGGGTACGCCTGCCCCGGGGCGTGGGCCGGCTACGGCGGCTACGCCTCGCCGTACCAGAGCGTCACCGCGGTGTCGGGAGGCGGCTCCATGGGCTCGTTCGGCCCCATGGTGCAGACGCTGTACCAGGCGCGCCGCGCGGCGCTGGGGCGGATGTCGGAGGAGTGCGCGGAGCTCGGCGGGCACGGCGTAGTCGGGGTGTCGCTGACCATCGGTGCTTTCCCCGCGGGCGGACTGGAGTTCAAGGCGATCGGCACGGCGGTGCGGGCGCCGGGCGGGGTCCCGCTGAAGCAGCCGTTCACGTCCGGTCTCTCGGGGCAGGACTTCGCCAAGCTGGTCATGGCCGGCTGGGCGCCGGCGGGCCTGGCACTCGGCATCTCGATCGGCGCCCGGCACGACGACTGGCTCACGGTCAACCAGACGCGATGGGGGAGCGGCAATTCCGAGGTGAACGGGTACACCGATCTCGTCAACCAGGCCCGGCACGACGCGCGGACTCAGCTGGACCGGGACGTGGGCAGGCTGGGCGCGGACGGCGTCGTGGTGAAGACCATGGACCTGCGGATCCGGGAACGGGAGTGCCCCATGCAGGAGCACCGCCGGGATCACATTGCGGAGGTCACGATCATCGGCACGGCCATCGCGCACTTCAGCCGCTCGCGGCCCGGCCGGGCGGCCAAGGATGGCAGCCTCGCGATCCTCTCCCTCGACCCGCAGCGGCGCCAAGCGGCGCGGGTGAAGCTCGGGCGCTGAGCGCGCCCCGACAGACAGAACGCATCAAGGGAGCACAATGACCGATCAGACTTCCGCTGAGCTCGAGGTGCAGGGGATACCGCAGGATGCGATGCGCCGCCTGGCCGAGCTCAAGCCGGGACGGCCCGGATCCATCTTCACGTCCGACCTGTCGGTCAACGAGTTCCTGCTGGTGCGCGAGGCCGGGTTCCGCCCGCTCGGCCTGGTCCTCGGCAGCTCGATCTACCACGTCGGGCTGCAAATCGGCCGCTGGGGCCGGAACCAGGAGCTCGACGTGCTCTCCCAGGCCATGTACCACGCCCGCGAGCTGGCGATGACCCGGATGGAGGCCGAGGCGCAGGCCCTGGGCGCTGACGGGGTCGTCGGCGTGCGGCTCGACGTCGAGATGAAGGAGTTCGGCGCGGACATCGCCGAGTTCATCGCCGTGGGCACCGCGGTGCACGCCGAGCCGGACGCGGGCGGCGGCGGGGTGAAGGACTGGCGGAACAACAAGCAGCTCCCGTTCACCTCCGACCTGTCCGGCCAGGACTTCTGGACCCTGATCCGGGCCGGCTACGCCCCGCTGGGCATGGTGATGGGGTCCTGCGTCTACCACATCGCGCACCAGAAGCTCGGCGGCAAGCTGGGCAACATCGGCCGCAACGTCGAGCTCGAGCAGTTCACCCAGGCCCTGTACGACGCCCGCGAGCTGGCGATGAGCCGGATGCAGGCCGAGGCCGAGGCGCTGCACGCCGAGGGCATCGTCGGCGTGCAGCTGCGGCAGCACAGCCACACCTGGGGCTCGCACACCACGGAGTTCTTCGCGATCGGCACCGCCGTGCGGCCGCTGCGCGACGATCACGTCATCGAGCGGCCCACGATGGTGCTCAGCCTAGATTCTTGACCTCATAGCCCCGCGCTCCCGCCCTCGCCCTCGGCTCCCCGCGTCACTCGGCCGGCGCGCTGGTGCCGCTGACCGCGTCGAGCAGGCGGGCCAGCCGGCCGCGCAGGCCGGTCCGCGCGGGCGGCTCGCCCGCGGCCGCGCTGACCAGGTGCTGGGCGGCGTCAAAGGAAACTGGCGCCAGGCCGGGGGGGACGGCGAGGTACTCGTGCGCCATGTCGTCGAGTTCGGGGTCACCTGCGTCGAGGGCGAGGATCGTCGCGCCGGCCCGCCGCGCGTCGTGCACCCGCTCCAGCAGCGGCGGGGGCGCGGCCTCCGGGCTGACCACGAACAGCGTCTCGCCGCGCCGGGCCGCCTCCAGCCGTGTCAGGCCGACGCGCAGGTGCGGCGGCGCGGCTGGCGGCGGCGACCAGCGCACCAGGGTGGGCGCCAGACCGGGAATCCCGGCCAGGCGGCTTTCCTGGTCCAGGTGCGCCGCCAGGTGCCAGGGCTCGTCATCGGGCGTCCCGACCAGCAGCAGCTCGCCCGGGCCGCGGGGAGCGCGGCCGCGCAGCGCGCGCGCGAAGAACCTGGTCTGCTCCAGCCACCCGCTGGGACCGAGCAGGATCCGCAGCGCGGTCACCTGGTCCGCGTTCATTGCTCCATCGTGCACGCTCGGGGCGGCCGTGCGCAGCAGAATCGTGATCAAGCGGCTACACCCCGTTGATCTGGCGGGGCGTGAGGGGCGGCTCCAGGCGGTCTGGCAGGATCAGGTTATGAGCGAGCCGGAGGGGCGCGGCGCCCCCCAGGAGGTAGCCGAGGAAGCCGCCTGGGCGGTGGTCGGCGTGCTGGGCGGCACCGGGGATCAGGGACGCGGCCTGGCCAGCAGGCTGGCCACGGCCGGCAACCGGGTCATCATCGGGTCGCGTGACGCCGGCCGGGCCGCCGCCGCGGCGGCCACCTGCGGCTCCCCGCCGCAGGTGACCGGCATGGAGAACGAGGAGGCCGCCCGGACTGCGGACGTGGTGATCGCCGCGATGCCCTGGGAGGGCCATGCCGACCTGCTGAAGCAGCTGGCCCGCGCGCTCGAGGGCAAGATCGTGATCGACTGCGTGAACCCGATCGCGTTCGACTCCCACGGCGCCTATCCGTTTCCGGTGCCGGAGGGGAGCGCGGCGCAGCAGGCGGCGGCGCTGCTGACCGGCAGCACGGTCGTCGGCGCGTTCCACCATGTGTCGGCCGCGCTGCTGCTCGACCCCGAGGTCACCGACCTCGGCCAGGACGTTCTGGTCCTCGGCGACGACCGGCACGCGACCGACCTGGTCCAGGCGCTGGCCGAGCGGATCCCCGGGGTGCGCGGCGTGTACGCCGGCCGGCTGCGCAACTGCGGCCAGGTCGAGGCGCTCACGTGCAACCTGGTCTCGGTGAACCGGCGCTACAAGGCTCACGCAGGCCTGCGCGTCACCGACATCTGACCTGCCCCGGGGATTCAGCGCGAGGAGCTGATTTCTCGCCCGCGGCCGTAACGCACGCGCGGCCGCGCAGACTCTGTCTAAACAGTGCCGTAGCGGCGCCTGCGACGCCCAGGGGAGACCTCGTGAGTGACATACACGATGTGGTGGTGATCGGCGCGGGCCCGGCCGGCGAGCACGCGGCAGGCCGCCTCGCCGACGGCGGCCTCAGGGTCGCCATCGTGGAACGAGAGCTGGTCGGGGGAGAGTGCTCCTACTGGGGCTGCATTCCCTCGAAGACGCTCATCAGGCCGGGCGACACGCTGGCCGCGGCGCGGCGGGCGCCAGGCGCCGCCGAGGCCGTCACCGGCAGGCTGGATCTGGTCGCAGCGTTCGCCCGGCGCGACTACATCACGTCGAACTGGCGTGACGACGGGCAGCTCGCCTGGCTCGAGCAGAAGGGCATCGAGCTGGTGCGCGGCGCGGGCCGCCTGATCGGCGAGCGGGCGGTCGGCGTGGACGCCGCCGACGGCACGACCCGCCGGCTCAGCGCCGGCCGGGCGGTGGTGCTGGCCACGGGCACCGGCCCGCTCATCCCGCCGATCCCCGGGCTGCGTGAGGTCGGCCCGTGGGACAACCGCACCATCACCAGCGCCAAGAAGCTCCCGAGGCGGCTGATGGTGCTGGGCGGCGGCGCCGTTGGGGTCGAGATGGCGCAGGCGTTCAAGCGCCTGGGCAGTGAGGACGTCGTGGTGCTCGAGGGCGCAGAGCGGCTGCTCGCCCGTGAGGAGCCGTTCGCCGGCGAGGAGCTGCGGGACGCCTTCGCTGCCGAGGGCATCACCGTAGTGACCGGCGCCCGCATGGTCGCCGCGCGGCGCCACGGCGGGGACGGGCCGGTCGTGGCCAGCCTGCAGGACGGCCGCGAGTTCGCCGGAGACGAGATCCTGGTGGCCGTGGGCCGCCGCCCCGCTACCGCAGGCATCGGCCTGGAGGCCGTTGGCCTGGAGCCCGGGCGGCCCGTCCTGGTCGACGGTCAGCTGCGCGCGGTCGGCGCCAGCGGTGGCTGGCTGTACGCGATCGGCGACTGTAACGGTCTCGCGCCGCTCACCCACATGGGCAAGTACCACGCGCGCATCGCCGCCGCCGCGATCCTCGGCCGGGACGTGAGCGACGTGGCCTCGCACGGCGTCACTCCGCGGGTCACCTTCACTGATCCGCAGGTGTGCGCGGTGGGCCCGACCGAGGCTGAGGCGCGGGCCGCCGGGATGAGTGTCACGGTCGTGCGCACCCCGACCGGCGACGTACCCGGCGCCTTCACGCAGGGCACCAACATCCGCGGTACCAGCCAGCTGGTCGTCGACGACGCTAGCCGGGCGGTCGTCGGCGCCACCTTCACCGGCCCGGGCGTGCAGGAGCTGCTGCACTCGGCCACCGTCGCGATCTGCAGCGGCGCGACCATCGATCGCCTGTGGCACGCCGTGCCGTCGTTCCCGACCGTCAGCGAAGTATGGCTTCACCTGCTCGAGGCGTGCGGCCTCTAACACCCGGAGAAAGGAATCGCGATGAGCAGCCTGCCGATCGGCGACTACGCTCTGCTGTCGGACTGCCGCTCGGCGGCGCTCGTGAGCCGGGTCGGCTCGGTGGACTGGCTGTGCTTCCCGCGCTTCGACGCGCCGGCGGTGTTCGCCCGCATCCTCGACGATGACGGCGGCCACTTCTCGATCCGGCCGGCCGGCGAGTTCCAGGCCAGCCGCGCTTATGTCGACCAGACCATGGCGCTGGAAACCAGGTTCAGGGCGGCAACCGGCGCGGTGGTGCTGACCGACGCCATGGCGCTCGGAGCTGCCGCATCTGAGCGGCTGGCGGGCCAGCCGTCCGGTCCGGATCGGCAACGGCGCCTGGAATCAGCGCCAGCTTGACGTGTACGGCGAGCTGCTCGGCGCCGCGCAGCGGCTGGTCGAGCAGCTGGGTGAGCTCGACCCGGTCACCCGCCGGTTCCTCGCCGCCGCGGCGGATGCCGCCGCGAGCCGCTGGAAGGAGAAGGATCAGGGCATCTGGGAGATCCGCGGTGAGCCGCGCGATTTCCTGCACTCCAAGCTGATGTGCTGGGCGGCGCTCGATCGCGCGATCGCCCTGGCCGCCCAGCTCGGCGCCCGGGAACGGGTACCGGGATGGGCCGCGGCCCGCGACGAGATCCGCGCGGCCATCCTTGAGCGGGGGTGGAGTGACCGGGCTGGCGCCTTCACCCAGGCCTTCGGCAGCGAGGACCTGGACGCGTCGAACCTGATGCTGGCGATGGCCGGCTTCCTGCCCGGGGATGACCCGCGGATGAAGGCGACCATTGACGCGACCGCCGCCCGGCTGACCGACGAGCGCGGCCTGGTCTACCGCTACCTGGCTCACGACGGCCTGGAGGGCGAGGAGGGCACGTTCCTGCTGTGCACCTTCTGGCTGGCGCAGGCACAGGCGCTGGTCGGCGAACTGGACCAGGCCACGGCGACCTTCGAGCGGGCGGTGGCGGCGATCAACGACGTCGGCCTGCTCGCCGAGGAGGTCGACGTGGGCAGCGGCGAAATGATCGGCAACTTCCCGCAGGCGTTCAGCCACATCGGCCTGGTCAACGCCGCCTGGGCGATCACCCAGGCCCAGGAGCGCGCCGCCGGGCGCGATCCGGCCGAGGCGGATCAGCGGTAGGAGTGCTCCTCGTCCGGGAAGCTGCCCGCCAGGACGTCCTCGGCGAACGACTGCGCGGCCCGGCGCAGTACCCCGCCAACGTCGGCGTACCTCTTCACGAACTTCGGCGTCCGCGGTGCCAGCCCGGCCATGTCCTGCCAGACCAGCACCTGGGCGTCGCAGTCCGGCCCGGCGCCGATGCCGATCGTCGGGATGGCCAGGCTGGCCGTCACCCGGGAGGCCAGGTCGGCGGGCACCGCCTCGAGCACGACCGAGAACGCGCCCGCTGCCTGCATCGCCTTGGCGTCGTGCAGCAGCCGCTCGCCGTCCTCGCCCCGTCCCTGGACCCGGTACCCGCCGAAGGCGTTGACCGACTGCGGCGTCAGGCCGAGATGGGCCATGACCGGGATACCGGCCGCCACGAGATCCTCGACCTGCCGCAGCACGCGGTGGCCGCCCTCCAGCTTGACCGCGTGCGCCCCGGCCTCCTTCAGGAACCTGGTGGCGGCGGCGAGCGCCATCTCCGGCGAGCCCTGATAGGAGCCGAACGGCAGGTCGGCGACCACCATGGCCCGGCTGGTGCCGCGGACCACGGCGGCGGTGAGCGGGATCAGCTCATCGACGGTCACCGGGATCGTGGTGTCGTGGCCGTAGACGACCATCCCGGCCGAGTCCCCGACCAGCAGCACCGGAATGCCGGCGTCGTCGAAGACCCGCGCGGTCAGCGCGTCATAGGCGGTGAGCATCGGCCACCTCTCGCCGCGGGCCTTGGCGGCGGCGATGTCGCGGACGGTGATGCGCCGGGGTGCGTGGCCCCCGTACAGCGGTTCTGGTGTCGTGGTCCGCGTGCTGGTCGCGGCCATGCCTGAGTCACCTGCGTGCGCAGTCATCTGGGCCTCCATGTCTCGAGGCGCCCCTGCGGCGTCCCCGGACACCTCGATGATGCCACGCGCGGTGCCGGCAGAACAGCCGGGCCGGGCCGCGGGTCGCACCGTCGGCCAGTAGCGCCGGAGAGCAGAACTGTCCGGCGGGAACCCAATGGGGACAGCGAAAACCGCTGGCCAGGCGGAATCTTTACCGATACGGTGCCGTTCCGTATCGGTAGTTGCGCTACCTGAAGATCCCGCAGCCCTGCGAAGGCATCACCGCCGACCGCGCCCGCCTTCCGGCTCCTGACTCGAAGGGTGACCCATGGACCGGCAGAAGGTCTACCGGCGCCGATGGATGATACTCGGCGTCCTCGTCATCAGCCTCATCGCCATTGTCTTGGACAACACCGTCCTCAACGTGGCCCTCAAGACCATCGCCCAGCCCAAGGGCGGCCTTGGCGCCAGTCAAAGCCAGCTGGAGTGGGGCATCAACTCCTACACGCTGGTGTTCGCCGGCCTGTTGTTCACGTTCGGCGTGCTCGGCGACCGGATCGGCCGCAAGCGCATGCTGATCGTCGGCATGGCGATGTTCGGCCTGTTCTCTCTGCTTACGGCCTACTCTCACAGTCCGGACCAGCTCATCTTCGCCCGGGCGGCTATGGGCCTGGGCGCCGCCGCGGTGATGCCCCAGACGCTGTCGATCATCTCGAACGTGTTCGAGCCCCAGGAGCGTGCCCGTGCCATCGGGATATGGGCCGTGGCGGTGGGCATCGGGGCTGCCCTCGGCCCGATCGTGGGCGGCCTGCTGCTCGCCCATTTCTGGTGGGGATCGGTCTTCCTGATCAACGTACCGGTTACCGCGATCGGCGTCGCGGCGATCGCCAGGCTGGTTCCGGAGTCCAGGAACCCAGATCCGGGCCGGATCGACTACGTGGGCGTGCTGCTGTCCATCGCCGGGCTGGTGCTGCTCGTGTACGGCATCATCCAGGGGGGCGACAAGGGATCCTGGATCCACTGGGACGTGCTGGGCACGGCACTGGCCGGAGCGGCCGTACTCGTCCTCTTCGGCTGGTACGAGGCCAGGCTCAGTCATCCGTCGCTGGACGTGCGGCTATTCCGTGACCCGCGCCTGTCGTCCGCGGTCGGCGCGATAGCGCTGGTGTTCTTCGGAATGCTGGGGGCGTTCTTCTTCATCAGCTTCTACCTGCAAAGCGTGCGCGGCTATACCGCGCTGGACGCAGGGCTGCTGACTCTGCCGTTCGCGGCCGGGCAGATGCTGGTGTCGCCGCGGACCGCGACGCTTGTCCGGAGGTTCGGCGCCAAGGCGGTGGGCGTGACCGGATTGCTCACGGTCACCGTGGCGCTGGCCGGCTATCAGCTGCTCGGCACGGCCACCCCGATCTGGGTGCTGGGCGTCATCTTCTTCATCCAGGGCGCGGGCATGGGCAGCGTGATGCCGTCGGCCACCGAGGCCGTGATGTCCGTGGTGCCGAGGGAGCGGGCCGGCTCGGGCTCGGCGCTGACCAACACCGCGCGCCAGCTGGGCGGGGCGCTCGGCGTCGCGGTGCTCGGCTCGATCATCGCGCAGGCCTACCGCGGCCAGCTCAGCCCGCACCTGACCGCGCTGCCCGCGGCGGCCAGGAGTGCTGCGACCGGGTCGATCACCGCCACTCAGGCTGTGGCCTCACGTTTCGGATCGGCCGGCCTGCGCCTGGACGGCTTCGCTGACACCGCGTTCGTGCATGCCATGCACGTCACGACGGTGATCTCCGCGGCGATCACCCTGGTCGGTGCGCTGGTGGTGCTCGCCTGGATGCCGGGCCGCCCAGCTGCGCGTGGTGAGGTGAGCGAGGAAGTAGCCTCGGCAGTCGCTCCCGCGAATACCGCTGATCGCGACGCGGTCGGTATCGGGGCCGCCGGGACGGAAGCGGCGGAAGGATAAGCGGGTGCCCGCGGCAGAGATCAACACGGTCATTGACGCGGGGTCCGGGCAGGCGGCCCGCCCGGACCCGGTGCACCACCGCCGTCCGGGTCGGCCACGCAGCGAGCAGGCCGACCGGGCGATCATCGATGCTGCGCTGACCCTGTTCGCTGAGTCCGGCCCCGATGGCCTGTGCATAGAGCAGGTGGCCGCCCGGGCCGGTGTGGGGAAGGCCACGATCTACCGCCGCTGGCCGGGGAAGGAAGACCTGCTCCTCGACGCGCTGGCCGCGCTGAAGACCCCCCTGCCCCGGCCCCGCGGCCGGTCCGTGCGCGAGGATCTCGTTGCGGTGCTCGACGCCATGTGCCGCGATACGGCCGACCCGCGGCGGGCCAGGCAGTTCGCGCTGCTGCAGGGAGAGGGCGCGCAGTACCCGCGGCTGATGGCGCGGTTCATCGAGACGGTCGTCGAGCCGCGGCGTGAGGTGGTCCGGTCGGTGCTGCGCCGCGGCGTCGCCACCGGCGAGCTCCGCGAGGATGCCGACATCGAGGCGGCGCTGTACCTGCTCCGCGGCGCGGCGCTCGCCAGCACCTCGCACCAGGAACCGATCCCGCCCGATTACGCCCAGCGCGTCGTCGATGCCCTGCTGCACGGCCTCGCCTCGCACTGAGCAAGGCATTCTCCGACATCAAATGTCTCGCCGGCCGGCCGGGCCCAGCGTCAGCCGCGTCAGCCAGCCGGGCCGGTCTGGCTCGCCTACGTTCCAGCAGCGTCAGGTGCCCGGTGTCCCGAGCGCCGTTATCGTCGTGAGCAACGGGAAACACCCGATCGCCTCCACGCGAGGGGATGTGCGGCAATGATTAGCGAAGACGCGTTGCGCCAGATGTCGCGCGAAGACAGAGCCGCCCTCAGCCGCAGCCTCGCCGCGCTCAACGACGAGCTTCCGTCGCTGCGCGCGGGCGATGAACGACGAAGACGGTTTGTTGTGCTCTTGACTGTGGCCTCGGTCGGCCTCATCCCGTGGATCGTGCTGCTCGCGATCACCCTGCCGCACCGCTACGTCGCGGGCCATTGGACGGTGACCTGGGTCGGCTTCGACATCGTGCTGCTCGGCTGCCTCGCTCTCACGGCGTGGCTCGCGTGGCGCCGCCGGCAGTCGGTGGTGATCTTCGCTTTTACCACCGCGACGCTACTCAGCTGCGACGCATGGTTCGACGTCACGACCGCATCAGGACGCCCCGACACGATCATCGCGATCGTGTCTGCCTTGCTCCTCGAACTGCCACTCGCCGCGCTGCTCTTCGCCGTGGCCCATCATCTCCAGTACCTCACATTGCGCCGAGCGCAGGCGGCGCTCGGCATCCTTGATGCGCCATCCGCACTGCATAAGCTGCCGCTGTTCGGCGTGCCGAGGGAACGCGCGACGGAAAACCGGGCCCGCTGACCCGAAGTTACGCGCCTGGGCGCTGGTGAGTCGGCATCGTCCGCCTTACCTGCGCCCAGGGAACCGGTGCGGCTTGGAGGCTGTCCGGCCGCTATCGCCTGGTCGTGCGCTGGGGAACTGGGCGGGCGGCCGTTTGGGTGTGTGAGCGGCTCATCCGACCGTGTTGTCGTGTATGGCGGCGAGGCGCGCGAGCTCGACGCGTGAGGTGACGTCGAGCTTGGCGAAGACGTGCCGGAGATGGTTGCTGACAGTGTGCTGGGACAGGAACAGCCGCTCGGCGACCTGCCGGTTCGTCAGCCCTCTGGCGACCTGCCGCGCGACTTCGAGTTCGCACTCGGTCAGCCCGGACCAGCCGTTTCGCGGCGGGACCATCCCGGCGAGGCGGCGGCGGACACCGAGGGCGCGAAGTCGCTGCCGGACGCGGGCGGCGTCCCAGGACGCACCTGCCCGGTAATACAGCTCAAGCGCCTGGCCGAGCTGGGCGACGCCTTCCTCCTGGTCTCCGCGCCCGGCCAGGACCTTGCCGGCGTCCTCGAGCGCCGAGGCCAGGGCGAGCGGCCGCGGTCCTTCTTCGAAGCACTTGGCCGCGAGGGCGAGTTGATCGGGGTCACCCGTTACCAGGCCTTCTGCGTGAGCAGCGGTGCCTGCGATCGAGGCGACGGCCGGGTTCAGCCGAAGACGCTCCCGGGCAGTCGCCACTGCGGAGGCCGCGAGCTCACCGTCGCCGGCCGCCATCGCGATCCGGGCCAGCGGCACCTCATCGGTGGCATCCATGGGGTTCAGCGGCACGATGGTGAGGCGCTCAGCCTCGCCCAGAGCGCACAGATGAGCCCGTGCCGCGACGGCGTCACCTTCCCACAGGGCCATCAGAGCCAGGAGCCACGCGCCGGCGCATTGTCCCCGCCGCGCGCCCGTCTCAACCAGCGCCCGGGCGATGGCAGCGCATTTGCGGATCTGCGGCCCGTTCCCGGTGTGCATCGCCACCCGCCCGGACGCCACGGCAGCCTGGACGTCGAGGCTGCTGGCCGGCGTCGCCTTCTGCATGGCGGCGACGACCCCGTCCAGCGCCGCGGCTGCCTCGCCAAGCCGGCCGACCTGCAGGAGCCGGCAGCCGCGCCCGCCCTCCCATTCCCGCACGGCCCATCCCTGATGGTCTCGCTGGCCCGCGACCAGGCCGTCAGTAGACAGCCGGAGTGCCTCGTCATAACGGTCGAGAGCGGCGAGCAGCTCCGTACGCAACCGGGATGCCAGCAGCTCGCGTACCGGCTCGTTCAGCCCGGACCGCCGGCTGACCGCCTCGATCCTGTCCAGGCCGGGACCGAAGCTGCCGCGCGTGTAGTCCAGCAGCGCCTCGGAGACCGTGAGAGTGAAGGTGGCATCGGGGTCGCCGGCTGAGCGCACGGCGTGACGCGCCTTTCCCAGCAGCTTCCGGCCATCTTCCGGGCGGCCGGCCGACACCAGGTTGTGCACGAGCCGGGCCAGGTGCCGCGCCCGCAGATCCCTGGGCAGGCCTGGCAGCGCGAGCGCGCGGCGGCTAGCCTCGGCTCGTACATCAGCCGAGACCGCGATCATCCAGGCAATGCTGAGCCGGACCTCCGCCTCCTGCTCCGCCGAGAGCGCCTCGCTTAGGGCATGGTCGGCGAAGGACTTGCCCTCCTCGACGCGCCCGGCGGCGTGCAGCAGCAGCGCGGTCTCGGCGGCCAGCGGACCGCGCAGCGGGTTCTCCGGCCCGGCCAGTTCGAGCGCGCGCCGGGTCAGGTCCGCCGCCGCGCCCGGATCGGAGGAGCCCAGGGCGCGCGCGGCCTCGTGCAGCGTGCGCACGGCCACCCGGTCGCCGGGTTCGGCGCTGGCCGCCAGCTGAGCGGCGACCTCCACCGGCGGGGAGCCGGCCGCCAGCAGCGCGTCGGCGGCCTGCCGCTGCAGGGCGCGCAGCGCGGTGCGCGGCAGGGTGTCCCGCACGGCCTCGCGGATCAGGTCGTGGCGGTAGGTGAGCAGTCCGTCGTCCTCGGTGAGCAAGTCGGCGCGCAGCAGCTCGTCGACCCGCTCCAGGAGCGCCGACGGCGGCTCGCTCAGCATCGCCGACAGGTGGCCGAAGGAGAAGCGCCGTCCCAGCACGGACGCCACGAGCGCGGCCTGCCGCGCGGGCTCGGACAGCCGGGAGAGCCGGTCTCGCATGCTGTCGGTGATGCGGGCGGGCAGCCGTGCCTCGACCAGGGTGGCGTGCCCGGAGTCGGTCCGCACCAGCGCATCCTCCTGCAGGCCGCGCAGCAGCTCCACCAGAAGGAACGGGCTGCCGTGCGCGCGCCCGGCCAGCTCCAGCAAGCCCGGGTCGGGCTCCGCCCCGAGCAGGTCCCCGGCGACCTGCCCGACAGCATCGCCGTCGAGCGGGCCGAGCAGCAGGGTCTGTGCTCCGATCTCGTCCAGGCTCTCTATCGCCACCCGCAGTTCGGCCCGGGCCTGGCTCTCCCGGAAGGACACGAGCCACATGATCGGCAGGTGGGCCAGGCGCGGCGGCAGCGTCCGCAGCGCGGTCAGGCTGCCGCCGTCGCCCCAGTGCATATCGTCGATGCAGACAAGGACCGGGGATGCCAGCGCCGCTTCTTCGAGCAGGGACTCGAGTTCCTCCAGCAGCCAGTAGCGCTGCTCGGGCAGAAAATGCAGCGAGCGCAGCGCGCCCGGATCGACCAGCGGCTCGCGGCCGTCGAACATCGCGGCCACCAGGCCGCCCATCGGCACCACCTGGTCACTCGCCTGCACGGCACCGAAGCCTGCCCGGACCCCGGTCCGGCTGGCCATCGCCGCAGCCTCGGCCAGCAGCCGCGTCTTGCCAAAGCCCGCCCGGCCCTGCACGAACAGGACGGCACCGCGCCCTTGCCGCACGTCGGCCAGCCGTTCGCCGATCACGGCTAGCTCCCCGTCGCGCCCTCGCAACGAGGCTCGTGTCACCGAAGAACGTGCAAGCTGCCTGATACGGCGACTCTAAGCGGTTCGGTCCGATACTGTCACCAGCCGATGCGCAGCCGCTCCCGCGTCCCTATCCCAGGCACCCACAGAACCCCAGATTCACGTGCCGTCGGCCTCGAAGCCATCTGCACACCTTGTGCTAACCCAACGCGTTCGAGCCCAGCCGCCGGCCGGCGAAGCCTTTAGTAAGTCATCCACGACAACGCCTGGCGAGCGCATGGTGCCGCCACGAGTGTCGGCCCTCCACAGAGCCGAGCGCCGGTCAGTTTACGAATGACTTGTTCGTGTCATGCCAGCAGGCGCCAGAGGGGGAATCCTGTGGTTCCAGTGCCTTCGACGGAAGGTCGCGCATTGGGTCCAGTGATTCACAATCCGGGGCCAGTGCGCCGACCACCCGTCCTGAACAGGCCCGGGCCCAGCTTGCCGTGCCTTCCCATCACCATTACGCCACCACTGAGGAAAGGAAGCCGGCGAGTTCGATGACGAGCCACATTGCCGCGATAACGGACCCGCGCGCTCCGCGCCCGGCGGCCCCGCCCGGGCTCAGCCACAGCCGCCTGGGGTAAACCCATGACTACAGCGATCATCGGCGTGGGGAAGATCGGAAGCGGGCTCGCGCGAGATCTGGTGCGAGGCGGTGAGCACGTCGTCCTCGCTGCCCTGGATGAGTCGCAGGCGGAGGCACTGGCGGACGAGCTGGGCGACCTGGCCGCCGCCGCGCCGGCCCGCGATGCGATCGCCGCCGCCGACGACGTCGTGGTGCTCGCGATCTGGCTGGACCAGGATAAACAGCTGGTTCCGGCGATCGCCGACCTTCTCGACGGCAAGATCATCGTCGATCCGTCTAGTCCCATCGGCTTCGGCGAGGACGGCAAGCCCGTCCGCGCGCTTCCCGAGGGAACCTCCGCCAGTTCCATTGTCGCTGGGCTGCTGCCTGCTGGCGCTCGCTACGTGAAGGCGTTCGGGACGCTCGCCGCTCCCTCGCTCGCCGCCGAGGCTTATCGCACTCCCCGGCGCGCCGTGCTGTTTTATGCGACCGACGATGAGGCTGCCGGGGCGGCAGCCGAACGTCTGATCACTGCTGCCGGGTTCGAGCCGGTCAAGGCGGGCGGCGCCCAGGACGCGGCCCGCCTTGAGATCCCCGGGGGCGACCTGCACCAAAACGGCGGGCTGAACGGGCGGGTCCTCGACCTCGACGAAGCGCGCGCAGCCGTCGCTACCACGTCTGAGGTTGGGCCAGGTGCGTGAGGGAACGGGAGGCGAAATGGCGGAAGCCAGCGCAGCGCGCGTGTCGGAAGAGTCCGCGCTGCAGGACGCGATCGCGTGCCGGGTGCCGCACATCGTGGCCGAGGGGGAGATCTCGGGCATGCCGGTGATCGCTCAGCCACAGCCGCCTGGGGTAAGCCATGACGGCACTACCTGACGCCAGCGCGGCGGCGAGCCGCCGCGCCTTCCTGGCCGGCGCGGCGGCGGCCGCCGCCGCGCCCACTGCGTTGGCTGTCCTCGGGGCCGCGGCGCCGGCCAGCGCCAGCGCCGCCACCGGATGTCCCCCACCGGGCTACGCCCCGGTACCGCCATCGGCGCTCGGGCCTGCCCTCAACGCCGACGGCTACTTCGTCGGGCGCATCACTGACACCCTCTACTGGGTGACCGACTCGTTCTACCAGGCCATGTTCCTGACCACCCGCGACGGCGTGGTGCTCATCGACGCCCCGCCCACCATCGGCCACAACCTGCTGCGCGCGATCGAGGCCATCACCACCGCGAACGGGATGCCGGGCACGGTCACTCATCTGGTCTACTCGCATTCACACGCCGATCACATCGGCGCCTCGTCCCTGTTCGGCCCGGATGTGATCCGCATCGGGCAGGCCGAGAACCTCCGCCTGCTGCTGCGCGACGATGACCCGAACCGGCCGCCGCCCACGGTCACCTTCGAGGACCGGTACGTCCTGGAGGTCGGCAGCGAGTTCCTCGAACTGGCCTACCACGGCCCGAACGTCACGCCCGACAACATCTTCATCCACGCCCCCGCCCACCAGACCCTGATGGTCGTCGACATCCTCTTCCCGGGCTGGGTGCCCTTCAAGAGCCTCGCCATCGCCCAGGACATCCCCGGCTGGATCGGCGCCCAGCAGGTGGCCATGAGCTACCCGTGGACGACACTGGTCGGCGGTCACCTCGGCCGCCTCGGCACCCGCGCCGACGGCCTTACCCAGATCCAGTACATCGCCGACCTGCAGGCCAGCACCCGGGCCGCGATCGCATCCGTCGACCCCACGCCCTTCTTCCAGCAGTACTCGCCGAACGCCTGGGCGATCTTCAAGGCCTACCTCGACGCCGTATCCACCCAGGCCGCCGGCCCGGTCACCGCCAAATACACCGGAGTGCTCGCCGCAGCCGACGTCTACACCTTCCTGAACGCCGCCGCGATATTGGACTCGCTCCGGGTCGACGCCGGTGATCTGGGACCCTTCAGCGATCACCCGTAGGCCTGCAACGTGCTCACAGGCATCCTCGGCGCACAGTTGAGCTGGCATTTTGCTAACGGCTGGGTCTTCAAACAACCAGGACCCGGCGTTCATCGAGAAAATCAGGAAGCTTACCTCACGGGGACCGGGCTGGCCTCGGCGGATCCTGAACGATGACGGCTACTTCGAGGCGATCTGATCGTCTTGAACCGGGAGGCTTGGCACCTTGATCTCTGACCTTTGACCCCATCTTCCATCGGCAGATCTCGGTGCCATACGGAGGACCAGTGACACCATTCGCTGCAGATCGCGGACAGGGCCGAACTCGGCGATGAGGCAGACCGTGACGCCGAAGGCCGAGGTAGAAATTATGCATGACGATAAGACGGAAGGCTGCCGACTTACCGGCCGGTTCCCGCAAGAAAGGGAACGGAGTCAATGAAGATTCATCTCGGAAAGCTGAGGATTTCGAGCCCCTCGTTCAGCCATGGGGAACGAATTCCGGACCGTCACGCAGCGGGCGAGAAGCCGACCTCGCCGCCACTGGCGTGGTCGGATCCCCCCGGAGGCACACAGTCTTATGCCTTCGTCGTCCATGACCCGGACGCGCCCCTGACCTACGGCTTCACCCACTGGGTGCTCTATGGCATTCCCGCCAGCACCACCGGTATTGCCGAGGGCGGCGGCGATGGCTTCGTGCAGGGCTTGAACGGCGGGGGCGGCCACGAGTACGTGCCGCCTGCCCCACCGCCCGGTCACGGCGACCATTTCTACTACTTCAAGCTATATGCCCTCGACGAAAATCTTGACCTTCCGCCCGGCCTCAGCAGAGCCGAGCTGCTGGAGTGCATCGACGACCACATCATCGAGCAGGCAAGAATCGTCGGCACCTACAGCAACCTAACCCGGGAGGCTTGGCACCATTGATTTCTGACCTTTGACCATATCTTTCACCGGCAGATCTCGGTGCCGCCCGCCGTTGTGGGTGCCGCCTGCCGTTGTGATTGTGCTCACGAGGCATCTCCCTTCGGCGTTGGCTCGAGTTGCCGAGGCCACGCAGCGTGTTCCCACGCCTGACCCGACCGCACCCACACCGCGACCACTGGCCGCCACTGCGGTTGATTTGTCCAGCGTCTTGGCCATAAGCGGCCAGAAGCAAGCGAGGAGGTAATCATGCACGCGATCACTGTCAGCGATTACGGTGCCGGCCCGGCCGTCACGGAGTTGCCCAGGCCGCGCCCTAAGCCCGGCCAGGTGCTCATCGCGGTCCAGGCCGCCGGGCTGAACCCGATGGATATGGAGATCGCGAACGGCGGGTGGAAGGATCGGATGCCAGCGACGTTCCCGATGGTGCTCGGGGTCGACCTGGCCGGCATCGTCGAGGAAGACGGGCCCGGCGTAGCCGGGCTAGAGCCCGGCGATCTGGTCTTCGGCCAGCTGCTGATTGCGCCGCTAGGATCGGCGGGGACTTATGCCGAGTACGTGGCGGTCAGCGCGGATGCGCCGCTGGCACATGTGCCCGCTGGCCTGGACCCGGTCACTGCCGCCACGCTGCCTACAGCGGGCGGCACCGCGATGGCGATCGCCGAGTCGCTGGCGCCGCTCGCCGGCAAGACCGCGCTCATCGTCGGCGCCTCTGGCGGTGTCGGTTCGTTCCTGACGCAGCTTGCCGCCCAGGCGGGCGCGCACGTCGACGCCGGCGCTCCGGCGGCCGAGGCGGGCCGCATGAAAAGATACGGGGCTGCCGAGACGATCGATCGCGCAGCGACGCCACTGCCGGATGCCGTCGCCCGCGCGCACCCCGACGGCATCGACGTGCTAGTGGACCTGGCCAGCGACGGGCGACAGTTCGCCGTCCTGGCCCGGCACGTGCGGCGCGGCGGAACCGCGATCACGACCCGGTATGTCGCCGACCGTGAGATGCTCGCGCGGGCGGGTGTCACCGGCGTCAATTTCCAGCTCCCCATGACGGTCTCGCTGCTGGATCGGCTGGCCGCTGCGGTCGTGGCCAGGACTATCACGCCCCCGCCGATAACCCGGATCAGCCTGGACGAAGTCCCTGCTCTGGTGAGCAGGCAAGGTCATGCCGAAGGGAAAACCGTGATCACCATGTGAACCTGGCCGACAGATCGGGCTCCTGAGCGAGGGCGCCGGATACTCCCCGTCAGGGCAGGCCTGGGAAAGGTGAGCAGACGGGCTGGCGTGTGTCACCGCGCCTGACCATTAGCGCCTCAAGGATGCGGCACCGGGCCGGGGCGTGGACGACGACGCGGCCAGCTGAACTCATCGGGTCCTAATCGATTGGACAAGTCTCATGAGTTAAAACACGTGCGAATGCCCGGCCGTAGTCTCGTCAGCTTATGGTCGCCTGGCGACTCGGAAAGGCATTTCGCAAATGCCGGCATTCCCCAAAGCCAGTAACTTAATTGTGTTGCCGCAGCACCTCAGAAAGGATTTGATCATCATGCTCACCAGCATCCTCGGTGCACAGCTCAGCTGGCACTTCGCCGACGGCTGGGTCTTCGAACCTGCCATTGTCGGGCCCGGCAGTCTCGAATACAGCCTTAAAGAGGGGCCACACGCCGGACGGCATGCCGTCCAGCGCTTCTACTATCAGCGGGTAGCGCCGGGGGTCGAGACCACGGTCTGGTACGAGGAGAGTGGCGCGGTGGTCCACATGACGTGGTACCTGCAGACACAAACGGTGCATCGCTTCGCTGCCCTTCCTGCCTGGCTGGCCGAAGATATGACCGTTTACCGGGGTGACAACCAGGACCCGGCGTTCATCGAGAAAATCAGAAAGCTCATTTCACGAGGACCCGACTGGCCCCGGCACATCATGGACGATGACGGCTACTTCAAGGTGATCTGATCATCGGCTTGACTAAAGGAGCCACAATGTCCGGCCCTCTTCATCTTCATCGCGACGCATCGGCTTAAACAGCCGCGCCCTCCCGCGGGCAGCGGCTACCCGAGCGCCGGGCTCATCGGCTGGGAGATCCGGGCCGTCAACGCCGTCGCGAGCAGTTCCAGCGGGCCGCGAGCAAGCCCCTCGGCGCTTGTGGGCCGGGCCAGACCATTACGCACGAGATCGGTCCACTCGCCGACGCCGAGCCCGCGACGATCGTTCGCTACTCGGCGAGTCCGATGACGCAATCAAACAACATAGGAGCAGACATGACATTCCTCGACGAACAGCGGTGGCAGGGCAAGATCTTTGACGGCACCTGGCGTACGGCCGATGGCGGCGAGCGGCCGGTCGTCGAGCCCGCCACCGGTAACAAGCTCGGCACCGTCGGCTTCGCCGCCCTCAGCGATCTGGCGCGCTCGGCGCTGCGGGCACGCGAGGCCCAGGTGACCTGGGCCGCGGCGCTCCCCAGCGAACGGGCAGCCGTCATGCGCCGCGCCGCGGAGCTGTGGGCGAAGTACAGCCACGACATCCAAGGCTGGCTGATCCGCGAATCCGGCGGCACCCACGCGAAGACGGCGCGCGAGCTAAACGACGCCGCCGCCGAGTGCCTGGAGGCCTCCGCCCTCCCCTCGCACGCTCTCGGGGAAGTGCTGCCGAGTGAGAGAGGCTTTCTGCTGAGCATGAGCCGCCGCGTCCCGGTCGGCGTGGTCGGCGTGATCGCGCCGTTCAACGCCCCCGTCAAGCTCGCGATCCGCTCGGTCGCCCCGGCACTGGCGCTTGGCAACGCGGTGATCCTCAAGCCCGACCCGCGTACGGCGGTCTCCGGCGGAGTCGTCTTCGCCCGGATCTTCGAGGAGGCGGGGCTGCCCGGCGGCGTGCTGCATGTCCTTCCCGGCGGCGGGGACATCGGTTCCGCGCTGGTCACTGACGCGAATGTGCAGGCGGTTTCCTTCACCGGATCGACGAAGGCGGGACAGTCGGTCGGCGAGCTCGGCGGGCGGCACTTCACCCGGGTCCAGCTCGAACTCGGCGGCAACAACGCGCTGATCGTGATGGGTGACGCGGACCTTGACCTTACGGTGGCCGCCGCGGCCCGCGGCAGTTTCTTCAACGCGGGCCAGGGCTGTATGGTCATTGGCCGGCATCTGGTGCACGAGTCGGTCTACGACGAGTACGTGGACAAGCTGGCCGTCACGGCCGACGGCCTCACCGTCGGCAACCCCGCCACCGGCGACGTCGATCTCGGCCCGATCATCGACGAACGCCAGCGGGATCAGATCCACTCCCTGGTAACTGGCAGCGTCACGGCAGGCGCCACGCTACGCACAGGGGGCACCTACGACGGGCTCTTCTACCGCCCTACGGTCCTCGCCGACTCCGGTCCCGGCACACCCGCATACGACAACGAGGTCTTCGGCCCCGTCGCCCCGGTCATCCCGTTCGCCACGCCCGGCGAAGCCGCGGATCTGGCGTCAGACAGTGAGTACGGGCTGGACCTGAGCATCATGACCGCCGACATCGGCACCGGGCTTGAGATGGCCCTGCGCATCCCCACCGGTACCGCGCACATCAACGACCAGACCGTCTACGACGATGCGAACGCGCCATTCGGCGGGATGCGCCACTCGGGCAACTCAGCACGCTTCGGCGGCGTGGCGGCGAACATCGAGGCATACACGGCCACACGCTGGATCACCGTGCGTTCGACCGTGCCAGGCTAACCCGCTCCCTCCGGGAGCGGCCTCCGCCGCGCGACACGAGGGCGCCGCGAACTGGCGTTCCGCAAGGCGCTGGGCCTCGCTGCTGAGGCACGCCACAAGGAGCGCGTCGATCCAGCCTGGCCGCCGGCAGGAATGCTGGCCGGCATGAGCCGTCACAGGTAGGGGGCGTGACGACCATGACCAGGCGTTCATCCTTGATCAGGCGGCCGCCAGCCAGATCAGCGCGGCGGCCAGGATCGCGACGAACAGCACCACCACGATGACGGCGGCCGGGATCGTGCGGTCCCTGCGGTCTTGCTTGTGCACGTCAGTCCTTCTCGCGGTTGATGGCGCCGGGCTCCGCGCGACAGACGAGCCTGGATCCGCGCGCTGGCGCCGTCCGCTGCCCCGGCAGCGGTTGCAGTTACCGAACCTACGCTTGGCCGATCCGGCGTTGCGCCCCGAGCCCTCCGGAGAGAGGTCCCGCTGAGCATGGCCTGCTGCCCCGGTGACCTGCTGGTCGTGGGTTCCGGCCGCCGTGCCTAGCCCGGCCCATCGTCGGGCTGGTCGCCGCGATCACCATCACGGACCCCGGGCGGGTGCGCCGCCCGGCCGGTTCGCCCGCGCCCGCCGAGTGCCTCTATCGCAGCCTTGAGGCGCCACTACTGACCACGAGCGTTAGCCAAGCGTACTTCCGCCTGCGGCTGGCTAATGGCCGACGCGGTGCATAGGGCGGCGTACGGTGGCCCGGTCCACTGACGCCGTCCCGTCCGGTGGTGCGCGGCCAGCGGGATCTGATCCGCCGGGCGGCCTCGATCAGCCCGCTGACGACGATCGCGGCGGCGAACGCTATAAGGAACCCGGCCCAGGGGTTGCCTTCGAAGGCTTTGCCGCCGAGGCGGCCGATGAAGAAGGAGTAGAGGGCCCAGATAATGCCTGCGGCGGCGGTGGCGGTGATGAACCGGCGGCGCGGGTAGCCGATGAGCCCGCAGCTCAGGGTGACCGCTGTCCGGCCGCCGGGGATGAACCGGCAGAAGATGATGATCTGCATCCCGAATCGCTGCAGTGAGTGCTCGGCCCAGGCGCGCCGCCGCGCGCCTTTCTCGGTGGAGAAGAACCTGCGTTCCACCGCGGGCCCGAAGCGGCGGCCCACGAGGTAGGAAAGGTTGTCGCCGAGGAAGGCGCCGGCCGCGGCGCAGGCGATCAGCAGCCCGATGCGCGGGTCGGTGCTGCCCACGGTCGCGACGCCGAGGGCGATGATGACGGTCTCGCTGGGCAGCACCGGGATGATCGCATCCAGAGCCGGGATGACAATCGCGATGGCGTAGGAGATCGGGGAGCCGACCTGCAGGCTGGTCAGCGCGCTCAACCGGGCACCGGCCCGTGGTGGCGGTCCGCCGGGTGCCGGGCGGTGCGATCACGCGACAGGCTGACCGCACGCCGCCGTGCGGCCGGGACATCACCCGGCCGCGACGCCTGGGCTCGGCTCCGCCGGAGCCGCCCGGGACCCGGGAAAGGCAAGCGAGACCGCCCTGGCCGGTGCCTGGAGGCGTGGCGCGCACGCAGCAGCCGGATCCAGACGGCAGACAGCCCGGCGCCGAAGATGATCCACGGTGCCGCCACGATCAGGTCATTGCCGGTCATCCATACCGCCTAGCTGCCGGTGCTGTCCCCTTCAGTGCACCGGGCGGTCGTGCCCGTCTGGTGAAGGTGTCATGGTGACGGCATGGAGGCCGGCGGTCGGTCGGCGGCGGGGGCGGCAGGCCTGGATCGGCTGCGGGGATTATGGGAACGCCGGGCATGCCGGCCGTACCGGCCGGATGGCCGACGGAGAGGCGGGTGTGGCGATGGCGACGGTGTTGGTTGTCGAAGATGAGCGCAAGCTGCGGGAGCTGGTCCGGTCCTACCTGGAGTGCGCCGCGCAGGCGGGACCGCAGTCCAGCAACCCGGAGCAGGTCAATGACACCAACATCGGCAGGATCATCGGCGCACTGCGGCCCATCGAGAGCGAACTGAACAGGTACCTTGCAGATCCAGACGCCGTCCGCCTTGCTGGTGCGCTCGACACCGGGATTCACTACGCCCGGGGCAGCGCCCTTATTACGCAAGCCGGTGTCTACGGATTTACCCATCCCCTGAACGCGCGCATTACGGTCGGCTTCGGGGCGACCCCGCAAGTCACCATCGGCAAAGCCCTGACCTTCTGGTTTCCGCGGGCCCTAGCCCACGAGGTCAACCACAGCGTCCGGATTCTCGCAGGCCCAGGCTTCGGCCCTACCCTGCTCCCGCAGATCATCAGCGAAGGCCTCGCAACAGCGTTCGACCAGGCCGCCTTCCCCGGGCCGGCCAACCCCTGGACGCACGCCATCACGCCAGCCCAGGAATGCACGCTATGGAAGAAGGCAAAGCCCCAGCTCGGTTACACCGACCTCTACGACCCGTGGATGTTCGGCAGCGCGGGCATCCCGAACTGGACCGGATTCACCATCGGCTAGTTACCGACCTTCCAAGCTGGTCATGAGGGTTCGATTCCCTTCGTGTCGCCCGCCCGCTCCGCCAGAATCGCCTGGTCGGGAGACCGCTGGTTGACATTCCGCGCACGCCTCGCCGCCGATTCGGCTCGGTGTGCCACACACGTGCCATTCCGAGCTTCGGCGAGAGCTGTCGTGATCATGAGGCCGCGCGAGACGGGGATATAGGAAGATCGCACGGAGAGGCTCTCCGATGGGGACGTCCGCGCGACAGGCGTATTACAGATCGTGATACACTAATCGTATGTCCACCGCGATCAGCGTTCGCCTCGATCCAGAGGCTCTACAGGCCCTCGCGCGACTTGAGGCCACCGGCCTTAGCAGGTCCGAGGCGATCCGCCGCGCGATCCTGGACAGCGCGGCACGGCTGCAGCGTCGCGCCGCGCTGGCCGCCGAGGTTGCAGCGCTAGAGGCTGACGAAGACGACCGGCGCGAGATGCTCGAGGTTTCCTCCCTCATGGAGAGCCTGCGTGCTGCGGGGTGACATACACGAGTTCCGCCCTCCCCCCGGAGCTGGCCACGAACAGCCCGGTCGCCGATACGGAGTGATCGTTCAGGCCGGCGAGCTACTGCCGCGCTCAGTGGTGCTGGTTGCGCCGACGTCGCGCAGCGCAAGACCGGCATCCTTCCGCCCTGAAATTGACCTGCTTGGCGAGACCACCCGCGTCCTGGCCGAGCAAGCCGGCGCCATAGACGCCAGACGACTGGGCGAGCTAGCGGGCCGGGTCACGCCTGAACAACAGTGGGGCATCGACGAAGCCCTCTTGACCGTCCTTGGGCTCCACTAGCGGCATCCGCGTGCCCTCCGGTTGTGAGCCAGACGCCGAGCTGACGTGATCGCGCTCGTTTCATCAGTCACACCGGACTCACAGCGGACGTGTTGCCGAAGCAATCCTTAAATTAAGGATCAAGGCGGGCCGGCGCCAGCGCTCGGCCTCTGTCTTGGGAGGCCCGGCCGGCGCACGCCGGCCCCACGCCTGAGCCCGCCACTGATCAGGCACGCCTACTCCGTCCGCACAGACGGTGCTACACGGAGCCGATGGCATCCCGGTGCCACGACGGGGCATCAGCGGTCCGCCATCAGCTTGAGATGCTGGCGCAGCGCATGCCGCGCGTCGTCGACGGTAGGGTAAGGACCGCGTACGTGCTGAATGTCGGGCGGGACCTCGGTGTATTCACGATCGGGGTTGTCACCGCAAGCGATGCAGATGATTTCGTACCGGCCACTTCGGGCTGCCTTGTGATGCTGATCTCCACCGGCATGGGCATGGTGCACCGGCTGTTCCCGGATAAAGGCCGCCCCTACGGTGTGATCGACTACCCCGGCCGACGCCAGCGGCCGCGCCGGGCTCTGCCCTGGCGACGACATCGCGGCAACAGGCGCACCTGGGGCGGCGCCGTCGCGGGTCGCACCGTCAATAGCCCACCACGGCGGATAGTGCCAGAACGCACGCCGCAGACCGCCGCGGAATGCACCCCGGGCGAAGAGGCGATCGTATAGACAAGACTGCAGACGGCAGCAACAGCCATGGCCTGGGGTCAGCAGCTGAAGATGATGATCATCCGCGTAACCCAGGACGCCGAGGAAGACAAGCGTTAGGACACCGAAGCCCAAAGACCCCAGCAGGTACTCCTTGCGGACGCGCGGCCGAGCGCGCAGCGAGTTCCGGTAGGCCAGATACATCTGGCCGAAAATTGCGGCTGCGAGCAAGGGTCCCACGACGAGCAGCTCGCGGAGCCTGGCGCCCGCGTGACCGCTGGCGAAGAACCTGGCCAGGACCAAGGCGGGCACGGCGAAGACCACAACCCTGAAAAGCCAGATCCGCCTAGCACGTGCCCCGGGCGACAAGCTGGCATCGGACGAATGCCGGGGACCTCCGGCCCGAGACGACACGGCGCAACGTCTAGCAGGCAGTTCTTAGCGGTGTCAAGACGGCCCTGGCAGCAGGGTACCGGCGCGGCCTTCACCCGGCGCGGAAGTATCAGCCCTCCACGGGACCCGTCAAGGGTTCCAGGTGCCCGGCCCGGCCAGGGTCACGCACGAGCGCGCGGACCAGCTGGCCCGCCGCTACAAGCTGCGGCCCAGGTCCCGGCCACATTCCCGGTCGCGCCAGTCACCAACATCATCGGATCCCCCGCTCAGCCGATAACCGCCAGATGGTCCCTCGCCGCCCAGCCAGGCGAGCACGGCACCCCGGGACAGGCGCCACTGCTGCCCCACCCGGCGTGCGGGCAGCTCGCCGCTGTCGATCAGCGCCAGCACATCGCCAGTGTCGGCTCGCAACAGGCCCGCGGCTTCTTCCACGGTTAGGACCTCGCTGACGGGCGCGGCCGGTTCGGGCGAGGCACCCTTGCTGCCCAGCCCGACAACCAGGTTGTCACCCGCGACGTCTAGGTGGTCGTTGACCAGCGCAGCCAGCACGTCTCGCTTGCTGGTGCCCAGGCGTTCGGCTGCCTTGTCGAGCTTGCGGGCGAGCCTGTCAGACATCCGTACATAAATGGCTCGTGTGGGTTCCGAAGGCATGCCGACTCCTGATAGCTAGTAGATAGCTATCAACATATCATCTCCGCCGCACAGCAAGAGCGCGCCGCTGGCACCCGCTACAGTGCAGGGTCGCAATTTGGGTTGCAGTTCGAGGTCGTGCGGTGCCGCGCAGGAAAGATCGGCGATGGGCGTTGGGCCAGCTTGAACCCATCCGAAAAGCCGCGGGCCGAGCTGCTAATGCGGTTGGGCTTCTAGGCTGGCGGCATGGTTACGCGGGCCAGGGACGGCAGGACATGGCGGATCGGGACGGACGCCGATGTCGCGTGGATCGCCAACGGCACATCCATGGGCCGGACCATCACCGCTGCCATCCCGCCGGTCTTCGAGGCCTACGCCACCGTCGTGCTGCCGCACGCAGGTGAAGGCCAGGACGAACATGATCGGGCGGTGCTTGCGCTGCTGAGCGAGCAGTCGACAGGCCAGCCGAGGTGGCTGGGGTATCTCGACACCGGCGCCGATGACATCGTCTTCCCCGATGCGCCGAAGGTGACCTTGTATTCGGGGTGGCATTACGTGCTGGTCGAGGCGGGCCCGGCGCAGGCCGCCACTTGGCGCCAGCACGGCGATTGTTCGTTCTGGAAGGGCGCCTTGCCCAACTTGATGTTCCCAGCCGACCGCTCGTGGCTGGTGTCGACGCTGTGGGACGACGACTGGAGCTGCATCGGCGGGCCAGCCGGGCTCGTAGACAGATTCCTGCGCCACCCTGATCTGCAAGCGCGACCGGTGGCACTCGGCCGGGACGCCACGCCACCAGGTCACCAAGCGCTGTGACGACGCCTTCGAGCGGACAGGCATAAGCCGTCGCGCAATCCGCCTGCCAGCCGTGCCGACGAGGGTAGCGACGCCACCGCAGGGCTAGGCGGCGCCGTATTCGTCGTGCCAGTTCCACCACGCGTAGGGCGGGGTCTGGGGGTAGCCCTCGGGCGAGTCCTCCCAGTCCTCCTGGCGTCCGAGCGCGGTCAGGTCGAGGTAGCTCCAGGTGCCCCCCATGGCCTCGTCGCCGCGGTTGTTGATGAAGTAGGTGCGGAACACGCTGTCGCCGTCGCGGATGAACGCGTTCGTGCCGTGCCACTCGGCCACGCCGAAGTCGGTGTCGAAGCCGTCGGTCATGGTGTACCAGGGCATCGTCCAGCCCATCCGCGCCTTCACCCGGTCGATGTCTGGCTGCGGCGCGCGCGAGGCGAAGGCCAGAGTGGTATCGCGGGCGTTCAGATGGGCGAGGTGGGCGACCTGGTCGGCGACCAGGGAGCAGCCGGGGCAGGCATGGCCGGGCCAGCCGGACACGCCGGGCTCGAAGAACGCGCGGTAGACGATCAGCTGACGGCGGCCCTCGAACAGGCCGGGCAGGCTCACCTGGCCCTGGGGCCCGTCGAACTCGTACTCCTTCTCCACGGCCAGCCACGGCATCCGCCGGCGCTCGGCGGCCAGCGCGTCCCGGGCGCGGGTCAGCTCCTTCTCCTTCACCAGCAGCTGCCGCCGCGCGGCCTCCCACTCCTGCGGTGACACGATCGGGGGTGTCTTCATTGCGATGTCCGCCTTCCGGTCCAGGTCCAGGCTCATGCGCTAACTCAGGGGTGTCAGCTCGGCGCCGCTGATGTGCAATCTCAGAGTTGCACATAGTTGATTTACGCGCAACCCCAGAGTTGCGCATGGCTGATTGACGCACAACCCCATGTTGGTTCATGGGCCGCCCGCCCCGTTCCGCGCTGCGCTGCTGCATCATGCTGCGTATCCTGCCCGGCATGCGGTCTCTGGTATCTGAATCTTGAGGCCGGGCCGTCCCACGGGGGACCGGCCGTATCGTCTCCCGGGCATGAGGATCGCAATCGCCGGAGGAACCGGGAAGCCCGGGCGGGCACTGCGCGGCGGAGCGCTGACCTCCGAGCGGCCCGATGTTTGCCTGTGACGCGGTTCGCGGCCTGGCTGGCGGCCGTTCACGGATGACCACGTGGTGCCCGATTGTCGGGGTCCGTCCGCTCCGCCGCATCGCCTTTGCGCCGCGGCCAGGGTGAGTGCGTCCGCCTAAGGCCATACGTTAGAGGGCATCGTCCGGTTTCCCTGGTTAGAGTATGGTTACGCCCTGGGCTGGCGATGCCGGTTCGCTTGAGACGCTTGAGATCCAGTCACGGCTTTGATCCGCAGCCGGATCCTGATCGAGGCCGGAAGCCTTCGGAGGTTGCCACCGGTGAGCGGAACGATCGCGGGGTCGGCGGTCGGCACGCCGCAGAGCGCCGACGAGAGCTCGCAGACGCGGCGCACGCTGCGGATCACGCCGGTCAGCGCGGTCATCATCGCGGCCACTCTCCTGGCGCTGGGCCTGCGGATCTACCAGCTCGCCCGTCCCGGCGAACTGCTGGGCGTGGCCTGGTACGACGACGGGGTGCTCTTCGGCAGCTCCCTCCGCCTGGTGCACGGCGAACTGCCCTACCGCGACTTCATCTTCGCGCAGCCACCAGGGATCACGCTGCTGATGGTCCCGGCCGCGCTGCTGGCCAAGGTGACCGGCACCGCCTGGGGCATGGCGGCCGCCCGGATACTGACCCTCCTGGTCAGCGCGGCCGGCGTGGTCCTGGGGGGCCTGCTCGTCCGTCACCGCGGGCTGCTGGCCGTGATCATGACCTGCGGGCTGCTCGCCGTCTACCCCGCCAGCGTGACGACCACATACACGATCTTCCT
>Ga0209648_10000246_pt1 | contig 40287 bp, 35 predicted proteins | sample GraSoi2013_115cm_FD_185830 | JGI IMG/M metagenome (GOLD analysis project Ga0209648, IMG submission 185830) | Grasslands soil microbial communities from the Angelo Coastal Reserve, California, USA - Sample 9_17_2013_115cm (SPAdes) (version 2) | ecosystem: Environmental > Terrestrial > Soil >...
CCGAAAACCAGAACTATCGGTTTGTTCGAGGTGATATCTGCGATGCAGCCTCGGTTGAAGCGGCGATGCGCGGCTGCGACGCCGTGGTTCATTTCGCGGCCGAGTCCCACGTTGATCGCAGCATCTATGAGCCGGCCCCGGTAATTGAAACCAACGTAACGGGAACATTTATCTTGCTTCAAACAGCACGCAAGGTGTCCGTGTCGAGGTTTGTGCACATTTCCACGGACGAGGTATACGGCGATATTCTACCCGGCAAGTTCGCCAACGAAGATTTTTCATTGCAGCCGAGCAGTCCATACTCTGCTTCGAAGGCAAGTGCGGATCTACTGGTCAGGTCCTACGTGCGCACGTACGGATTTCCCGCAGTGATTACGCGATCTTCGAATAACTATGGCCCCTACCAATTCCCTGAGAAATTTGTGCCGCTGATGATCACGAATGCGCTGCATAACAAATCTCTTCCAATCTACGGTGATGGTAAGCAACAACGCGATTGGTTGCACGTCGAGGATAATTGCCGTGGAATTCTCACCGTTCTAGAAAGCGGCAAAGTCGGCGAGGTCTATAATATCGGGGGGCTCGACCTGGAAGAAAACCTCACCATGCTTCGGCACTTGTTGCGCCTGATGGGTAAACCCGAAAGCTTGCTCTCCTACGTGCAGGACCGTCCAGGACATGACCGGCGTTATGCATTGGACTGCAAGAAGTTAGAGGCCGAGCTAAGTTGGCGCCCCGAGATTCCCTTGGAAGATGGCCTGCGACAGACCATTGAATGGTATCAAAACAATGACCAGTGGCTCGCCGACATCCGTGCAGGTGAATATCTCTCTTATTATGAGAAATACTATGAGAATCGTGTTGCCTCTCTCTGTGCGATCACGGACGCAAGATCAAGAACTTCCAACTGATCGCATGCCGCGAAGATTGAGTTGTTTTTGGCAGGGAGAGTTCGGATTCTGAATGGGGTATCAAGTTCCGTGAAGATCTGGAGATTGGGGTGAATGCGAAAAGTCGACACGTCCCTGCTTGGCGTTTTTGAGCTTCGTCCGAAAATCTTCGGCGACGCGCGCGGTTTTTTCATGGAGACGTATCATCGGACAAAGTTTGCTGAATTCGGCATAAGGGACACGTTCGTCCAGGACAACCATTCACGTTCCGCCAAAGGGACTCTGCGCGGCCTTCACTATCAATTGCAGCGTCCCCAAGCCAAGCTCTGTCGTGTAGTAGAAGGGGAAGCGCTCGATGTTGTCGTTGATATACGCGTCGGTTCACCTCAGTTTGGCAAGTGGACGAGCGTTCTCCTGTCCGCAACAATTCAGAACCAGATCTATGTTCCTGCAGGGTTTGCGCATGGCTTCCTGGCCTTGACGAATTCGGTCCAATTTCTTTATAAGTGCAGCGACTTTTACGATCCAGGCGACGAACGCGGCATCCTCTGGAATGATCCCGATCTCAGCATCAATTGGGGCATCAACAGCCCGACGATTTCAGAAAAGGACGCCAAGAATCCTAGACTCGGAGAAGTTCCTCTGCAGTACCTGCCCGGATACCCCGCCGCATGAAACCGAAGATATTGCTGACGGGGAAAGGTGGCCAAGTAGGGTCGGAGCTGCATTGCTTATTGCCTAGACTGGGCGACCTGGTGGCGCCCGATCGGCGGGAACTAGATCTGCTTGATCCAGACAGCATTCGCCGAGTGGTCCGCGACATTCGTCCGCAGCTGATCGTCAACGCGGCAGCCTACACAAAAGTGGACGCCGCGGAATCCGACGAAGCCAACGCACACGCTGTTAATGCCATTGCTCCTGCTGTGCTTGCTGAAGAAGCGAAAAAACTCGGTGCTGTCGTAGTGCATTACTCGACTGACTACGTCTTCGACGGTGCGAAGACAGCACCTTACGAAGAGATGGATCCCGCAAACCCAATTAGTGTTTACGGGAAAACTAAACTTGCCGGTGAGCTAGCCATCCGTAGCTCTGGCGTGCCTCACCTGATATTTCGGACGGCGTGGGTCTACGCTACGCGCGGTCGAAATTTCCTGTTGACGATTTTGCGGCTCGCGACAGAAAAAGAAGAGTTGAGAATCGTTCGCGATCAGATCGGAGCGCCAACTTGGAGTCTGGAGATTGCTGCCGCGACCACGAAGATTTTGGCGCAAGTCATTGAACGGAGCAGCGCCACGTCTGCATTCTCTGAAGTTAGCGGGACTTATCATTTGACGGCCGCAGGCGAGACGACTTGGTACGATTTTGCAAGAGCCATCCTAGAGGAAGCCTCTAGCATGCCGCAGGGTATCTCGTGGTTTGCTGCAGCCACGGGCGGGCACCCCTTGATCACCCGTCGCGTTATCCCGATCACAACAAGGGAGCACCCCAGTCCAGCGTCCAGACCCGCGTATTCGGTTCTCTCTAATTCGCTCTTAACGCGAACATTTGGTGTCAGAATGGAATACTGGCGCATGCAGCTGCGACTTGGCTTTGCGGCCGAGCGCAAAACACGTCAAGAGATCGTCGCTTCTGATTTCTAGGTAGAGCCACGTGAAGACGCTCCTGGTTTGCTCCAATAATAACCGCTCGCGCGCCCCCATTGTGCGACTCGCCATCCCCGATCCGTTCTAAACACGAGTTGTCCCGGTCATTTGAAGATAGCGCCCCGCCGCGCGATCTTCTTCCTCCTGCCGCTCCTCCATCTGCTGCTTCGCTTCCCAAATCTTCTTCAACCGATCCTCGCGCCTCCGCAACTCTTCCGGAAGCCCCTCGCCCCGCTGATCTGCCCCATACTCCTTATCTTCGGCTTCATCGATCTCCTGCGCACGACGCAACAACTCCTTGACCTCCGTCTTTAGTCTCTGCTCTTCTTCCTTCATCCGCCCATAAGACACATCGCCTTGTGTTTGCTGGCGTTCACCCACACCTTCTTCGCGCCAATCGCCAGCGGCCCATCCGAATCTGTGTAAGCGTACGAATCTGTATCATCTCCCGCGCCAGTTTCACTACTTACTGGAAGATCTCCGGGAATTCCTCCAAATGGTCCTGCCGAAATCAGTTCATCGTGCGATGATCGGGAAAGTTTCCCGCACCCAAAACTCGAAACGGCACATCCCCCTCCAACTTCCGCGCGATCTTCCCCAGGGATTCCGCGCAACAGAAGGGAGAGCCGTGGCTACGAGTCGTGTGCATCAGGCTCTGGAACACCGATTTGGCGACTACTTAGAAATTGACTTGCCCCGGCATGTGTGGTCCGTGATTTCGATACTTTGATTTGGCCCCACCTTACAGAAAACCAGATACCGTGTACTCGGCTTCGGGCTCAGTCGCCCAAGGTGAGTTCGGTCTTCGTCTAGGTTGTGGACATAATCTGAAAGGAGCCGCTTCAAGTGGCGCGCATTGATGGCGATGACGTGGTCCAGCAAGTCGCGCCGACAGCTTTCAGCCCACCGCTCCGCAATCCCATTCTGCCAAGGACTCCGGAACGAAGTTCGAATCGGCCGGATTGCCAGCGAGCGAACCGCGATTGGAACCTCCAACCCATACTTGGCGTCCCGATCAAAGATGGCGAACCTCGAAGTCGATCCAAATGCAAATGCTTCTCCCACCTGCTGGACGATCCACAAGCTTGTCGGATGCTTTGTGACATTGAAGTGCATGATGCGCCAGCGATCGTGACTGATAACGAAAATGCAATAGAGCAGGCTGAACGTGATCGTCGGAACAGGGAAGACGTCCATCGCGGCAATCGCTTCAGGTGATTGCGGGGAAAGGTACGCCGGGGTCTAGCCGGCTTCGGCGAGTGTCGGATACGTACTGCAACAGGCAGAGCCGAGAGTCTCGGATCGCACGACGTGCGCGCATGTAAGGACTAGCCCCGGAGCCACGAAGAATCCTCTACCTTGCCACCCCTGTGCACTCTCGGAGGCGGACACTGCTGTTCTGTAACAGCGTGGGATCTGTAACAGCGTGATTACTCGCTGGTTTATGGCGCTCTCTTCGCTTGGTTGACAGCTCCCCATTCGAGGGTAATTTTCAAGTGTGTGTTGCCACCGCCCTTCACGAGCATCGCGGTCAGTTTCCCATTCTTTACGCCAACGTCGATTCCGAACTCAACAGATGCCTTCTGCGGCCTCGTACTCTCGATAGCATGTGTTACTTGCCAAGTAATACCTTGTATTGCTTCTCGAATGGCCTTAAAGGAGAAAACCTGCTGAAGATCAACAACCTCCTGTCCAGTGTTGAGCCCTCGCAGCGCTGTCGCCTCAATGTGTATAACCGCTTTATTGGGGAGTTTGACTGGAATAGTTATGCTGTCTCGGTCAGGCAATGTTGGTTCCTTCCTTGTTGGGAATCGCGAAGATGTCCATCGTTATTTACAGTCGGGTACATGCCTGACAAGATACCTACGGAGACGCCCGGAGTCAACGGCAAGAGGCCTTACCCGGGACTCCAACGCTAGACTATAAGATTGGCAATTGCTCCATGTTCGAAGGGTGCATCGAGGGATTCCAAATCGCCCTAGCGATGAGAACGGGCTTGGGATCTGTCGCAATCGATGCCGCCGATGCCAACTGCCCGCTTACTTTCTCTTGATAAACTATATTTAATGCTGCGAGCCCTTATCACCATAATAATAAAGGATAATTTCTGTGGTACAGACACCTTGGGTTAAGGTCTATTTGAGCGAAACCTTCGCTGGCGTCCTGCAACAGGAGCCAGGCGGACGGTTCGCGTTCACATATGATGCGAGCTTTCCTGCGGGGAAGCATCCCGCAATCTCCTACACCCTACTTCTGTAAAAGAGACCCCACTACAGCGAAGCTGGCTGCATCCATTCTTCGAGAACCTTGTTGATGAAGGGTGGTTGAGAAATGCGCAAGCGCGAGCTCTCGGCGTGAATCGGGAAAACCGCTTTGCGATGCTTCTGGCCTTCGGGAGAGACTGCGCCGGGGCCGTGTCGATCATTGATCTGGAACCTGTCAAAAAATTCAAACTTGATGCCACTGACCCAGAGCGATTTGCTGCTTTGGCAAGTCGGGCGTCACTTTCTAGCATTCGCCCGAGTTACGGGTCATCAAACAGGGAAGAAGCTACCGTCCTGCAAGTGCCGAGGAGGTTAGCACGCACCTCGCAAAGCTGCCTTCGGGGCAGTTGCCAAGCATCATTGAGATCGAATGGCTTTCGACAGAAGTCGCCCGGGCCTTGCTTCCTGGTCAGCCTGTGGTTGATTTGGAGATTGGGCCGCTCGAAAAGATGGCTTCCAAGGCACTAGTGATCCGACGTTTTGACCCGACACCCAGCGGACGAAAACTTCGCCTTGAAAAAGTTCAATCAACTATTTGGCCAGCCGTCTGACGATAAATACGACGGCGACTACGAACAAATGGCTCAATTTATCCGGTCGAAGCCGGACGGCTCCATCCTGATTCGTATATCTGACCTGGTTCTGAGTTGAGCGCCCATGGGCAGCAACCGGAAAGTATCCTCCCCTTGGAGACATTCCCGTCGAGTCAGAAGGAATTGCACCAAGCGGCGGTGATTTCTCGATGTGTAAGAAGCTCCTGGAGCGTGCCGCCCAAACGTCCAAACTCCAGGCCCTCTTGCGAATCAAAGCAGGGCCGGCTATTCGGCGGGCCTAGACGCCAACATCGCTGAAAGAAGCGCAAGGAACGGTCAAGGACGAATTGCATAGCCGTGAACTCGAATGGTTTCGACGGCCTCGCTGCGCGTTTCGGCATCCACCTGTTTCAAGATGCGATGGATGTGATTTCTCACCGTAAACTCAGAAAGATTCAAGTGAGAAGCGATTTCTTTATTTGTGAGACCTTTGGCGACGAGTGCGACCAATTGCTGTTGCCGCACAGTAAGATCAGGCCTTGAAGTTGAGGCTGGGAGAGGCATCTCCCTGGCCACTTGAGCGACGTAGCGGAATAGCGTGGAGCAAAGCTGGGGAGGGCCTCGCCGCGGAAGACCGCACGCACAGCGGCGACGACGTCCGAAATAAAAGCATCTTTCAGCAGATAGCCTATCACGCCGGAACGGACGGCAGCCATGAATTGTGCTTCATCGGCATCCATTCCGATCAATACATTGTGGGAATGCTGGATTGCCCCGGTAGTATTTGCTTAGCCCTCGTCTTAAGACCATCCTCCGATGCCAATGTCGCCCTTGGCCGACAGTTCCAAAACAGAAGTTGCCTACATTTGATTAGGTCTTCTTTGTCCTGTACCGAATTTGGTACTTGACCCGAGCCCAATGTGGTACTCGCACTAGTCATTTTTTGAACCTTCCCCAAACGAACCGGCAAGGGGACACTTTGCGAGCGCGCTTGGTGAAGCGACATCTGCATGCGGGGAGTGCCGAATGGAAAAAACTATCCGGGTCCTCGTGGCGAATCATCCTCGGCTTATGCGGGAACTCATACTCACAACGTTCGCGGATCAACCCGACTTCGAAATTGTCGGGGAAGTCGCAGAGGAGTCGGACATTTCCGAGAACATAAAGAGAACCCTGCCAAATTATGTGGTCATCGCGCTCGACCACCCCGGCACAAGGCCACAGATTTGTGACGAGTTGCTCCGCAAGTATCCGGAAGTGTGTGTCATTGCAGTCGCGCCGGAGAAGAACCACATCGTTTACTACTGGGCTTCGTTCGACATTCATTCAAACAATATCGAGGCGTCTGAGGAAGAGATGTTGAAAGCGATGCGAAGAAGGATGGTCGCCAATTGAGCAAATTGAAAGATTTTATGCCCGGCCCTGAGGTGAAATTGTGATTGACCAGAATAAAAAGAGGGAAATGATCGCCCTTCTGGCCTTAGCTCTCTTGTCTTGCGCGCCGGCGTACGCACAGCGGCAATCCCAGGGTAGTGCAGCGCAAGCGTCCGGAACGGGAGCTTCCGCGCGTGTATCCATGCGTCCACCGGACATCATCTCGGACAACCTTGACCGGGTAGCTGCCTCGGCTGACCAAATACTCGAAGTCTTGAACAGAGAAGGTGGTCTCATGGTCGAATTGAAGCGCCTTCTCGCCCAGGACGCCGGGGCGAGTGGGCAGATTCTGGATGAGTCTGATCTGACTGATGCCTCGGTAGACGGGCGGCTGCGCTCAGACTTGCGCGCCCGCGTACTTGCGACACGTCTCTTGCAACGATACAGCTACCTCATCCCGCGTGTGAATCCGGATTCGGACCTTGGAGCGGAGCAAAAGCTCGTGCGGCAGGAGCGGGCGCAGATTCTTGCGAGGGCAGCCGAGCGCCGCGACACCTTGAGTGATAGCTCAACTGCGGGACAAAACGCCTCATGTGATCCGCAGGGCTTCTCCGAGTGCGCTCTCCCGTCCTCCTTACCGCAGGACCGCGAGGGTCTGCCGGTCGGGCCGATGGCACCTGGGTGTGCGCCACGTTCGTCGACTCCGGTCCAGCGAGCCGGGGATATGCCACAAGACGACATGTCTCGTCCGGATGGAACGAGTGTTTTGCCGAATCAGCGCTCAGAATATCCGGCTAGTTCGGGATCAGCGGAAACTGTGCTCGCCTCGGTGCGCGGCGGTAACAATCCACAGCTGAACGTCGCGCCAAATATGCCCGGATATTGGAACAGAGACAGTCTCTCAGTTCCGCTCACCGGTCAACCAGATCTGGAATCGTTCTCGAGATCGCAGCCAGGGCAGCCAACGGTCGAATCACGCGCGCCACGAACGGGGCGGAGCTTCGAACCGTATTCGGCAGAGCGTAACGCTACTCCTGCAAGCTCCGTTGCGGCGGAGTCGGTAAGGATGGTGCGGCAGCCCAATCCTTATGCCAACGTGCCCTCGCTATATGACCTTTATATTCAAGCGGCGTCGAACGCGCGGCCGCTCGAACGGTTCGGCCTGGATGTCTTTCGCAAGGGCGAAGCGAATCCGGCGTATCTCCCGATGGATCTGCCCGTAGGCCTGAACTATGTGGTCGGTCCGGGCGATAGCCTGTCCATCGACCTATGGGGTGGGGTATCGCAGCGGCTGCTCCGAACGGTGGATCGCGAAGGGCGCTTGGCGCTACCAGAAGTGGGCCCGATCCTAGTTTCCGGGCGAACCCTCGGTGATGTTCAGCAAGAAGTCCAGCGTGTACTTCGGACGCAGTTTCGTGATGTTTCTGCGGACGTGTCGCTGCAGCGCTTGCGCACGGTCCGGGTGTATGTCGTCGGCGACGTGTCTTCCCCTGGCGCGTATGACGTGAGTTCTCTTTCCACGCCCCTCAATGCGCTGTTTGCGGCGGGAGGTGTGACGCAGCAAGGTTCTCTCCGAAGGCTTCAGCATTACCGGGGAAAGCAGTTAATCGAAGAGGTCGACGCCTACGACCTGCTGCTCCATGGGGTTGGCGGGGATCTCGAGCGGCTGGAAAACGGCGATTCGCTCCTGGTACCACCTCTTGGTTCCGTGGTGAAGGTTGATGGCATGGTGCGCCGGCCAGCGCTCTATGAGTTGCACAGTGAAAAGACGCTGGAGGACGCGCTTAACTTGGCGGGAGGGATTCTCCCCGCGGCAGCGCTCCGACACATCGAAGTACAGCGGTTGGTGGCGCATGAAAAGCGCACGATGTGGAGCGTCGAGATCGGAGAGACTAGCGATCCCGATGCAATCCGCTCACAACTGCGCAGCTTTTCCGTTCAGGACGCAGACGAGATTCACATCTTTCCGATCGCGCCTTATAACTCCGGGTCTATCTATCTCGAAGGGCATGTCTTGCGCCCGGGCCGGTACTCCTACAAGCCGGAGATGAAACTCACGGACCTTGTGAGCACTTACGCCGACCTTCTTCCGGAGCCTTCGGTGCGCTATGCCGAGATCATCCGGCTGCACACGCCGGACTACCATCCAGTCGTAGAGACCTTTGATCTAGCAGCAGCCCTTGAGCATCCCGAAACGGCGCCGAAACTTGAGCCACTCGATACGGTGCGCATCTTCGGGCGGTACGACTTTGAGCCGGATCCCGAAGTGTTGATCACCGGCGAAGTTCGCTCCCCAGGGCGGTATCGCACGTCTGGCCAACAGCATTTGCGCGATGCGATCTATCAGGCTGGAGGTGTGACACCGGATACATGGCTTGATTCGGCCCAGCTATTCCGCAGGCAGCCGGACGGGACGACGCGAGTGTTCGGCATCAACCTGCGCGACGCGCTTGCAGGCGACCCTCTAAATAATGTCTTGGTTCAGCCGCGTGACCGAATCCTGGTGCACCGTCAACCGGAGCAAGTTTCTCCGGCGAGTGTGTATGTAAGGGGCGATGTGGCGCGGCCGGGCCGTTATCCTCTCGCTGCCAATATGCGCGTTTCAGACCTCGTGCGTTCTGCTGGCGGATTGCTCCGAAGTGCGAATCCCGATGGCGGCGACCTGACCCATTATGCGATCTCTAATTCGTCCGGGGAACGTGTGCAGGCTGGACATCAAAACTTGAGTCTAGCCGCCGCGCTGGCGGGAACCGAAAACCAGAATGTGTCTCTCCACGATGGCGATGTGCTAACCGTGCCGCAGCAGGCTGGTTGGAACGACATCGGCGCAGTGGTCACATTGGGTGGAGAAGTGCGCAAACCTGGTGTGTACGGCATCCGCCCGGGCGATCGTCTAAGTTCACTTATAAAGCGCGCGGGAGGATTGCTGCCGACAGCATATCCGCGAGCGGCCGTATTTGAACGGTATGAAGTACACGAACTTCAGCAGAAGAGCCGCCAGGAGCTCATCCAGCGGCTCGAGCAGGAGTCCACCATCGTGAAGACCTCGGCATCCACAACGGGAGCGGAGGAAGCTGCGCTGCAACAGGCAGCTATGCAGCAGCGCCAACGCGCATTGGATGGGCTCCGGAGAGCCCCGGTATCGGGACGCTTAGTAATACATCTGCGCCCGGATCGCAAAGGATTTGAAGGCTCGCCTGACGATATCGATCTGCGCGCGGGCGATTCGCTAACAATCCCCAAACAGCCCGGGGGTGTGCTGGTCATCGGGCAGGTGTACAACGCCAACGCCCTCACCTATATGCCAGGAAGGAATGCCGGCTGGTATCTCTCCCGCGCGGGAGGCGCAACACAGCTTGCAAACAAAACCGCAATCTTCATCGTCCGTTCGGACGGTTCGGTTACGAGCGGTAAGCAGGGCGTCCTTTGGTCCGGAAGTGTGCTCTCGGCGACGATGGGTCCGGGCGACACGATTGTGGTACCGGAGAAACCGGTGCTTGGCAGCAGTACATTGAAAAATGTTCTGTCGGTCGCGCAAATCGCGTCGTCCGCCGCCTTGGTTGCAGCTGTTGCCATTCCCTGAGCGCACAAGATGATACGACGCCAGATCGGGATTCTCGGAGCGGCGCTCTTGTTCGGCGTTGGCACCGCCCGCGTGTCTCTTGCACAGGAACAAGCGATGGGGCCCGCCGCATCGGAAACTACTCCGGCGAAGCACAACCCTTCTTCAAGTGCGGATGCCCCGCCGGAAGGGAACGTGGTATCGAAAACGTCTCAGAGGACGCAAACAGGATTGGTGAGAAGGTTCGTGGACGACCAACGAAGGGTCTGGACAAGTCCCGCAAAGATTCGATTCACGGATGCCGATTGGCTTGTGCCGCTCAGTGGAATCACGGCAGGGCTGTTCGTGACAGACCGCGATTTCAGCAAGCACCTGTTGCAGAGTCCGACGACGATTACTCACTACAAGACACTATCCAACGCCGGTGTTGGAGCACTCATCGGCGGGGCAGGTGGAATGTGGCTCCTAGGCCACGCTTCGCACAACGAACATTGGAGCGAGACCGGTTTTCTGGCCGGTGAGGCGGCCTTAAACAGCTTGGTAGCGGTCGAGTCATTCAAGTACTCGCTGAGGCGCGAACGGCCTTACCAGGGCAATGGAAGCGGGGCATTTTTTCAGAGTGGGGGAACCTCTTTTCCCTCGGAACACGCGGCCGCTGCATGGTCGGTGGCCGGAGTAATCGCACATGAATATCCTGGGCCACTGACCAGGATCATGGCCTACGGCCTAGCATCTCTAGTTAGCGTCTCGCGCGTCAAAGCTCACCAGCATTTTCCTTCGGACGTGCTCGTTGGCAGCGTGATTGGAAACCTTGTCGCGCAGAATATTTACAGCCGGCATCACGATCCCGATCTCGGCGGCGCTGAGTGGAGATCGATCAGCCAAATCTTTCGCGGCGATGGAAACTCCTCTCCAGCCAATCAGGGGTCACCCTACGTTCCGCTCGACAGCTGGATCTATCCGGCCCTTGAGCGGCTCGGAGCTCTGGGCTATTTGAACAACGGATTTCTCGGGATGCGTCCGTGGACCAGGGCCGAGTGCGCCCATTTGGTAGACGAGGTTGGCGACCAAGTTCGGGACGGGCAGGTAGATTCGCCAGAGGTAAATCATTTTTACGACGAACTATCGAAGGAATTTGATTCCGACCTAGAAGTGCTGTCGGGAGGAAGAGAGCACTCCATGCGCGTGGAATCGATATACGCGCGAACGACGGAAATCGCCGGGCCACCGTTGAACGATAGCTATCATTTCGGACAAACGATCATTAACAACTATGGCCGCCCGTATCAGCGCGGGTTCAACACAGTGGACGGCTTTTCAGGATGGGGAACCGAAGGGCGCTTTACGATCTACGTTCGGGGAGAATACCAGCATGAACCGGCCGGGCCAGCTTACTCACTCTCCGTGCGTCAAGCGATTGCTATTGCTGATGCCAACCCACTCCTTCCTGCGCAGCCTGTAGCGGGAGTAGATCAGTACCGGCTGCTCGATACCTACGTCGGCGTGAACCTGGATGGCTGGCAACTGACATTCGGCAAGCAGAGTCTCTGGTGGGGGCCGGGAGAGGGTGGCGCTCTGCTGTTCAGTGACAACGCTGAACCAATATACATGTTCCGTGCGAGCCGCATTACACCATTCACGCTTCCCTGGATTTTTCGTTGGCTGGGGCCGATGAAATGGGACGTCTTTTTTGGGAAGCTCTCAGGCAACGCATTTCCTCCGCGGCCTGTCATTCACGGGGAGAAAATTAGTTTCAAGCCAACAGAAAATTTGGAACTGGGTTTCAGCCGCACGGTGGAACTTGGAGGAATCGGCCGTCCCCTCACGTTAGCTAGTATCTGGAACAGCTACGTCAGTGTGACCAGCTCGCCGAATGAAACGCCTGCAAACGATCCGGGGAAACGTACAGGTGGCTTTGAGTTTTCGTATCGGGTTCCGTTTGTCCGCAATTGGCTGACCGTGTACGCCGATTCGCTTGCAGATGACGACCCCTCACCCCTTGCCGCTCCGCGGCGAGCTGGCATCAATCTAGGCATTTATATGCCACGGTTGCCTGGGTTGCCTAAGCTAGATCTTAGAGCCGAGGCCGTTTACACGGATGCTCCAACCTCTCGAAGCAACGGCGGGAAATATATTTATTGGGATAGTTTCTACCACGAGTTGTATACGAATAAGAAGAATATTATCGGAAGCTGGATCGGAAGAGAAGCCGTGGGATATCAGGCATGGTCCAGATACTGGTTCAACTCCCACAATACCCTCCAGTTTGGATACCGCCACGCAAGAGTAGATGCCGACTTCATTCCCGGCGGAGAAACAGTGAACGATGCCTCCCTAAGACTCGATTGGTGGGTACGCCGCGATTTGAGTGTTTCGACGTTTGTCCAATACGAGAAATGGTTGGCCCCTCTCTTGGCGCCGACTCCGCAAACGAACTGGACATCTTCGGTGGAGATTGCGTTTTGGCCCCGGTCGTGGACCAAGTGAAAAATATTTCAGCTGTACGCGGGACATCAGTGAGTGTCGCTTGATACGAGACTTAGGAGTGTTCGAGAGTTGAAGACGAAAACATCCAATCCGAGTCTGGTACAGACTGATCAGTCGAATAATTCGAGCGCTCCGACGCTTGTCGTGGTTATTTGTTCTGCGCTAGCGGAATTTTTCAAGGGTTTGGTCACGAATGTGGCAGCAAGAGCGTTTCTGAGCGGAGGTCGGCCATGAGCTTCACTGGCACCGCTCCGGTTCGTCAGCCTGTGCCCGAGTTGCCAGAGAAGGGATTTCCCGGCCCCTCCCCAGAACCAGAGACTCGGGAATCAAGCCGTAAGGCCATCGCGTCGCTCACGCTGCTTTGGGATCAGCGTCGGCTGCTGTTTCGGGTCTCGCTCTACTCTCTGCTCGCCAGCACGCTCGCCGCTTTTCTGATACCCGCACGATATGAATCCACAGCGCGTTTGATGCCGACTGACAATCAATCCGGTTCAGGTTTGGCGATGGCCGCGGCTGCAATGTCTGGCGCCACCAGCGGGCTTGGCGGCCTCGCCGGAGATTTCCTGGGTCTCAAGAGTACGAGCGACGTCTTCGTCGGCATCCTGGGCAGCCGCACCGTTCAAGACAAACTCATCCAGCAGTTTGACCTGAAAAAGCTATATGGAGACCGGCGCATGGAAGATGCGCGAAAGGATTTGGCGAATCACACCGCCATCTCCGTGGATCGAAAGAGTCAATTCATCACGATTACGGTAACGGACAAGAGCCCACAGCGGGCGGCCGCCATGGCGCAGGCTTACGTCGATGAATTGAACCGCTTGGTTTCGGAATTGAGCATTTCCTCGGCACGCCGCGAACGAATTTTCCTCGAAGGGCGATTGCAGGCGGTCAGCCAGGATTTGGAATCTGCGGAGAAGAATTTCAGCCAGTTCGCCAGCAAGAACACGGCGATCGACGTCAAGGAACAAGGAAAGGCCATGGTGGAAGCCGCAGCGACTCTCCAAGGTCAGCTCATCGCCGCGGAATCCGAGTTGCAAGGTCTCAAGCAGATTTATAACGACAATAACGTACGCGTGCGCTCCATGAAGGCTCGTGTTGACGAGTTGAAGCACCAACTCGACAAGATGGGTGGGAAAGGCGAGAGCATGACGGAGGTCTCCGCTCAGCCGAGCGACTCCCTCTATCCTTCTATCCGCAAGCTCCCGCTGCTTGGCGTCACCTACGCCAACCTGTACCGCCACACAAAGATTCAGGAAGCGGTTCTGGAAACCCTCACCAAAGAGTACGAAATAGCGAAGGTACAGGAAGTTAGGGAGATTCCGACGGTGAAGGTGCTCGATTCGGCCAACGTTTCGGACAAGAAATCCTTTCCTCCGCGTTTGTTGATCATGTTCCTTGGAACGTTTCTCGCTGGCTGCTTCGGCGGGTTGTACGTGCTGGGATCGTCGAGCTGGAATGCCATCGACCCGCAGAACCCCGGAAAACAGTTTGCAACGAAAGTTTGGGTGGATCTGAAGGCTTCTGCGCCGTGGACCTCGAAGAACGGGGTAGGACCAGCGGAAGAGAAGCAACGGGTTTTGGATGCAGTGAGCCGGCAGGACGAGCGAGGTGACGAACAGCTGTAAGTTCGGCGCTTTTTCTCGTAACACATTGTAGATACATGGGTTAGGTCACAAATTGCCCTGTGAGTGACGGGGCGGAGCCAACTCTTCGCTTGTTGAGGAACGTAACTATTTGATTTCGACGATGATCGGCGGCAAAGCTTTTTCGGAAGCCGGCGCGGTGCCGGCGGAATGCCTCGAGGAGCGCTGGTACGCTGCGCAGACTTGCGCAAAGCATGAAAAGAGTGTGTTGGACCAGTTGAGCCAGCGAACCGTCGAAGCGTACCTGCCGGCTTATTCGTCGGTGCGCCGCTGGAAGGATCGGCGCGTCCGCCTGGAGTTGCCGCTGTTTCCGGGCTATGTATTTGTTCGCTTGGTGCTGCGCGACCGCTTGCGGGTTTTGCAGACTCCCAGCGTGGTGCGGTTGGTCGGATTCGGTGGCCAGCCAGCGGCGCTGCCAGACCACGAAATCGAGGCTCTTCGCCAAGGGCTGGCGCGCGAGATGCGACTCGAGCCGTATCCGTACTTGAAAGTCGGCCAGCGCGTGCGCGTGCGGACCGGGCCACTGCTAGGCTTGGAGGGCATTTTGGTGCGGAAGAAAAATAAGACACGGTTTGTGATTTCGCTGGATCTCATCATGCGGTCGGTGGCGGCCGAAATTGACATGGCCGAACTGGAGCCGATTCGCTAGCCCGGCAGACGCGATTGAGGAAACAGACTTGCAAGCGTCAACGATAACTTGGGGAAATGTCCGGGAAGATAACCGCCTGACGGTGGCAATTGCATTGTTAGGTGCCATTCTCGCGGCCTCGTTGCTCTATACTCCCCTCCCCTTCATGCTGCTGATTGGGATCCCGGCCTGCTCGTATTTCATCTCGCGGCCTTACAAACTGCTGCTTGCGATGATCTTCCTGATTCCTTTTAATTTTGTTTTTAGGATTGGACCAATTCCCGTTGCTGTGGAACTGCTCAAAGTTTTTGCATGGATTCCCTTTCTCGTTCATCTGAGCGCTCGAAAGCAGCCATTCAAAACTAGTAAGTACAATTGGTGTTTTTCCGTATTAGGGGGCCTCCTTCTCTTGTCGCTTTTTCGTTCGCACGATCTGCCGTTTACACTTAAGGAGTCGGTACGGCTCGGGTCCAACATCGGCTTGTGTTACTTGGCGCTGAACTTGGTCGATAGCCGGGAGAAAGTATTTCAAATCTTCCGGATTCTGGCGTTTTCCACGTTCCTTGTGGCCTGCTACGGTTTCTATCAATTCGCCATTAAGGATTTCGGAGCGTTGTTCTGGATCGTGAACCCCCGAATAGACACAACTCTTGCGCATGGTCGCGACACTTTTTGGCCATGGCGCGACCGCATCACATCGGTGCTCAGGTCAGAGATGGAGCTGGCAGACTACTTCAATCTGTGCCTGCCCGTCGGGGTGGTTCTGTGGCTGACGGAGGGGCGCAAGCGCATCGGCTCGAGATGGTTGCTGATGACGGTGGCCATGCTGGGTGGGCTGCTGCTCACCTTTACTTTTGGGGCGTGGCTATCTCTCGTAGCGACGACCGGTCTTTTCGCTCTATTCATGGACAAGAAGCGGCGCTTGAAAACGATAGCGGCCGGAGCGCTAGCCTTCCTGCTTTTGGTAACAGTGTTGGCGGCAGGGCCACTTCGGCCGTTCATCGAGGACAGAGTCGGACAGATGGCGTTTGATGCCGCAGGTCGGCTCGATGCCTGGGGACTGGCCTGGAGCGCCTCCAAATCTCATCCGGTGCTGGGGATCGGCTATGGCAACTTTCCGAGCCTGACACTGGGAACTCCCGAGTGGATCGCCCAAGAATTGGCCCCCGCCGGCAGTTCCCCCCACAATTTCTATTTCTATCTTCTATCGGAACTGGGGCTCGTAGGTTTGGTGAGTATCGTTTTCATTTTCATCAGCACAGTACGAGCGAACATCCAACTCCGAAGTACGCACGCGCTCGGTTACATTGGACTGACGCTCTCATTCGCCTTGACGACCGCGCTCATTGATGGGTTTTCCGACGATTCGGCTCTTTACGGCGCGCATGCGGGTTATCTTCTCTGGCTATTTATCGGGATGAGCGAGGCCGTATCGAACTTGAGGACAACCAGCTACAAAATGGGCATATGAGAGTGAACGCGTGAAGTTAATGCCTATCGGTCCAAAAAGGGCTCGGCTTCTTGTTTGTTGCCAGGTTGCCAAGGCTGAGGGCTTTTGGAGAGCTTTCGTAGACTCCTCTGGGCTGGTGAAGCAAGTATGAGACTCAAACAAGTAGCGTTGCAGGGTCTGGGTCTGCTTGCACGTCGAGGACTCTTGGCGTTGGCGTTCTTGTTGATGGCGCGAAACCTTGGCCCGAGACTCTTCGGAGATTACAGCTACCTCTACACTTGGGTTTATGCCGCGACTCTACTTTCAGCGCTCGGGCTGCCGTCAGTGTCTACCCGCGAGATCGCGCTGGACCATACAAAAGCCGGCGCTGTTCTCAAGTCTAGTTTCTTAATCCGTCTGCTGTGTGTGCTGGTTGCAATGACGGGCCTAGCACTGCTTTTCTATACTACAAAGCTAACTCGCAGCGAAATCGTACCGTCTGCATTGCTATTTACGCTTGCAATCCCACCTCTAGCTTTCGGCGATCAATTGGCTGCTTATGTGATGGGCTTTGCCAAGAATTCGACATTTGCGTTTATCCAGGGCAGTCTCTGGGGGGCTTTCTTGGTTGCCACAGTCGCGAGTGTCGCGACTAGCCACGGACTCACGCATGCCATCCTCATGCAGGTTGTGGCATTGTGGATCGCAGGCGGCATCTGCGCCGCGTACCTCAAGCACGATTTCGTGAAATCTTTGCAGGCACGTATTAATTGGACAGTTACTTGGTCGCTGCTGCGAGAAGCTGTACCACTGGCCGTCACGAGCGTGCTGGGCATCCTGTCATTTCGTTTTGGAACCTTCTTCCTTTACAAAAAAATTGGAGCTGAGTCGACGGGCCTGTACACCTCATCACTTCAAATAGTGGAGGGCTTGCAGTTGATTCCGATGGCACTCACGGGCGCGCTGTTCCCTCACATTTGCCAGTCCGCTGCAGACAGTTGTGCTACGCTCGACTGTTTCCGTCGGGTGAGCTCGACGTTGGCCTTTATTTCGGTTTTTGTTGCCGCCACTGTTTCCGTCACTAGTGAACGGCTAGTGCCTCTGGTGTTCGGATCTCAGTTCAAGGCCGGGGGACAGTTGCTCGCCATACTTATCTGGGCTTGCGTTCCCATGTTTCTCCATTACGCCCTTACATTCTTTCTAATCGCGTTCAATCGCCAGCGCGTTTTTGTTTGGGAAACATTGGCTTATTTGTTCGTCAGCATTGTTGGGAACGTACTGCTGATTCCCACTCACGGAGTGTTTGGAGCAGTGTTCGCGGCAATCATGGCGGAATGCTCTATTTTGGTTATGCACTTCTGGTTCATCCTGCAGCACCTCAGAGCAGAAGGGGCTCTGATCAACCTTGCTCTCCCGCTCGGCGTGGCGGCACTGGTTGTCGGTGCGAGTACACCTTGGAAGCACGCCATTAATGCAAACTCCTTGAATTTGCTCATCTTCGTAAACCTTTCCGCGCTGCTGTTTGGCTCGGTGTTCGTGTTTTACCAGAGGTTTGCTACTTTCCGAAGAGGAGCCGCGAGTGCCTAAAATTATGTCTGACACCACTGTCGCTCTTGTCGCACCTACCGCCTGCGAGCATAGGGGGGAAATAGGCGACGTTCGGATGATGTCAGTACCTGATTGTCCTATGTGCGGCAAACCCGGTACACCACTCTTCAGTGATTACTTCCTCGACCGTCTTTTCGGCGTTCCCGGAAGCTGGAGACTAGTATGCTGCTGCAACTCGGCGTGTGGTCTCGTTTGGCAGGATCCGCGTCCAGTCGAGGAAGACCTTGGTAAGCTTTACGTTCGTTATTTCACTCATCAAGAATCTGCCTGTCGCGTCTCTTCAGGAGTTTTTGATCGGCTTCGGCTGGCTGTTTTAAGGCAGGTTGGGCATCGCGCCGATTCTGGAATGGCTTGGAATGTCCTGGGGGCATTCCTTGCGTATATTGGCCCTGTCCGAGAATACATGGAAGGGTCAGTCCTTTGGCTAAGGCCCTCATGGCGCGGCCGCGTGCTGGACGTGGGCTGCGGCAACGGAGAGATGTTAGCGAGAATGAAGCAGCTAAATTGGGAGGTCGCCGGCGTGGAGCCCGACTTCGCTGGTGCGCGTGTTGCCAGAGATCATTTCGGAATTGATGTCCGCGGCAGTTTGGAGGAGTTCCCAGACAGCAACTTCGATGTTGTTACCTTGAGCCATGTCATCGAGCATCTGCCTGATCCGGTTGCGAACTTGTCGCAGTGTTTCCGAGTACTTAAGCCGAAAGGTCGACTGGTGGTAGCCACTCCTAACGTGAGAAGTCTGGGCACAAAGTGGTTCAAACGATCTTGGGTAGGCTGGGATCCGCCGCGACATCTTATGTTGTTCACTACGGAGTGTTTGCGCAACTGCGTGGCGAAGGCTGGGTTTGAGGTCGAAGAGGTTCGAACGCCTGGCCGGCAGGCCTATTTCGTCTGGTATTCCGGCAAGCTAATTCGAAGACACACTGTGGTGCCACACGGATCGATGCGCGGAATGATTTCGCCTCTCATCGCCGCGCAGGGCCTACTCTTTCATGCCGTCGAGTATCTGCTGGGCTCAAGCGGTAAAGGTGAGGAACTACTGTTGGTGGCAAAAAAAGGGCCTGAGCCTGCGATGTAGATTGCTTTCATTTGTGGTTTTGCATCGCAACCCAAGGGCACGGTGCGCGGTAGGGCATTTCCGCCCAGCCCGGAAGCATCAAGCGCACTATTCGCCTGGCAGATTTCACCCATTTGGAAATCGTGAGCCGTGAAATATATCCGGAAAATGCCGCGACGATAATTTCCCGCTTGTTCGGGGAAGACGACGGATACGCAAGTGCTGAACGCGAGTGCCCCAGGGGGCTGGTCGGTCAAAAGGTTGTTTCGGAACAACGCGATCTTGAAGGCACTTCGGATGACCCTTAACAGATTTTTTGCGACTATTCCCATAGGGGACGAATTGCTTGCATTCGCAGTCAAGCAATAGTCCTGATCGTGGTCGCTAGAACGCGGAAATTCGACGATAGGGTGATTTCCGAACAAAAACGAACCTATGACAAGGGGATTTTTCACGTGTCTTTTTCTGGGGGCAGTGTTTGGCGCGCTTTCATGTCAAACTGTGTCACAAGACGGATTACAGCCCATTGCTCGTTCTTCCGTGCCATTGGTTTCGAACATCTGTGGTTCTAGTGATTGGGCCGTGTGGTATATGGAAAACACGAGCAGTGGCTCAATCACAAGGCTGGAATGCTCGATTCAGGGCGAAGGCGCAACGTGGGGTTGCTATATATCAAGCGGCTCAGGCGTTGGGGCTATCGCTGAACTTGACTACCGCAAGACTGATTCGAACACCTATTGGAATCCAGGATTGCCCCAGAATCTTAAGTGGTTCCTTTACAACGACCCGATTTTCGGATGGAGGCCGATCATCGCATATATCGTAGATTTCGATAACAGTCATGTGACAACAGTCTATTATTACTCCGTTCCCTCAGAGAGTGCGGGAGAACCCCTCTTTCAGGATGCCAGGGACACAAGGATCGGATGGCTTTTAATCGGGCAGTTCGATAACAGTTGCCAAACTTATCCCGGGGAAATTCCTCCGATTCTCATTTGGACACCAGAATACGTAGACGGCGGGTATCAATATAAAAACGGTCCATGGACGTGGCTGACTGGAAGCTGGACTACGATTATCAACCTGAATGATTCGATCGCGTGTGACGGCATAGTTGATTATTGTGGTCCGGCTATTAGCCTAACCCAGTATGAAGGCGCGTATGATAACTATACCGTAGGGACCAAGGAGAAGTGGTGGTTCTCGAGCGACCCTACTGGGAAACAGCCCCGTATGCTAAAAAAGGTTCAGCAGACGGAGTTCGACGGCAGTGCTGACGACATAACGATTGAAACAAAAAACACGATTTTCGGGAGTTCTATTCACCCTATCGAATAGTTTGCTGCGTTGCTCAAGCCCTTATTCTTGCCGAGCAAGTTTTCGTAGTCGTGGGGAAGTCTTCACGCGAAGAAGTCTTGCACATTCTTGAAATCAACCGCTGCGCCGCGCAGCCAAATCGCGAACCATACCCAGTGATTGACCGCCCGCATGATCTCGGATTATTGAAGCACCCGGACTCTATCCGGTGCGGCATCCTGCGGCGAACAGCGTTCGCCGTAAAGCACGCGGTCCTCGTATCGGATGTGGCGCTTACAAATTCCGCGAGCAATTAGCAGATGCGCATTGCATTTGTGAGTGGTTTCGCCTGGGAGCCAAAAGGAACAGCACGGGTGCGAGCTTTTCCGCTGGCGGTTGAACTTGTAAACAAGGGACATGAAGTTGTAATTTTCTTGACCCCCTACGACAACCCAGCCGAATCGGGTCGGAAGCGTGAAATTGAGGGAGTGCGCATCGTGAATGTGGACGTGGGGGAGAAACCAACACTTCGACACGTACCGTTGGTTGTTAAACGATTGTGTAAGGCAATCGGCGAGTATTCACCCGACGTGGTACACGTGTTCAAACCGAAAGGGTATGCGGGTGCGGCCTGCGCTTGGTTGTTAATGAAGGGTTGTCGCTCCGTTGTGCTTGACTGCGATGACTGGGAGGGATGGGGTGGCTGGAACGAGGTCAAGAGCTACCCGTGGATTGTGAAGGAATATATCGACCGTCAGGAAAAATGGCTCATGCGCCGAACGCCAGTGTTAACCGCAGCCAGCCGGGCTCTCGAGCAGAGGGCCATCAAGCTTCGTGAATCGTCAAAGGGTGTTTTGTACATCCCTAACTGTGGCGCCTCGCGGGGAAACGTCATGGCTCAGGAAAAGGCACTCGCGATGCCAGGAGGCGAGGCAAAGAAGTCCTTCGGACTCCCAGCTGCACCCGTCATTTTCTATAGTGGGCAATTCGAAGCTGGCAACGAGATCGAGTTCTTTTGCCGCGCGGCGACGCGGGCCGCTCTTCGTTTTGATGCAACGATTGTGTTCGTGGGAGAGGGACCACATCTTTCGACGATGAAGGATTTCTTTGCTCGGCAGAGAAGTGTCCAGGTTCGTTTTTTCCCTCGCCTTCCCTATGAGGAATTTGTTCGGCTGATCGCTGCCTCGGACATTGCTGCATTTCCGTATCCGGACAACTCGATTTATCACGCAAAGTGCTCAGCCAGGATCATTGATTACATGGCTATGGGCAAAGCCGTAGTGACAACAGCCGTGGGCCAAAACAGCGACTACATCGTCGACGAAGAGAGCGGCATTCTCGCCCCCCCTGGAGATGAAAGTAGGTTCGCAGCAGAATTGGAACGATTGCTCCAGGACGCGGAATTTCGGACTCGGCTTGGCAGCCAAGCTCGTCAGCGAATCAAAGAGAAGTTTTCATGGTCAGGCGAGCCAGTCGAGAATTGCCTGATCGCATATCAACACGTATCTGAATCCTGACACGACGGATTCGGAAGGCTTCAAGTGCTCGGCGAAGCCCATGGACTTGAACGCGGAGGAGTGTGATGCAAATCTTCATAGACTCAGCAAACGTTAAGCAGATTGAAATGTGGCTGGGGCAGGGCATAGTGGACGGCGCAACCACGAATCCGTCGATTATGTTCAAGGACGGCGTTGCAGACATAGAGGCTGGCGCACTGCGAATCTGCAAGCTGCTCGGCGACCGGCCGCTCAGCGTCGAAGTCACTTCAAATCACCACGAAACGATGATGGAGCAAGGGCGCCTTTTCGCCACGTGGGCGCGCAATATCGTCATCAAGATTCCGATCATAAACGAGTTCGGTGAATCCTGCCTCGGCGTCATACACCGGCTAACGCAGGAAGGCATCGCAGTGAACGCCACTGCGATTCTCTCATTCAACCAGGCCATTCTCGCTGCAAAAGCAGGGGCAGCCTACGTGAGTATTTTCGCTGGCCGCGTGGCTGATGAAGGCAACGACCCCGCGGTGGTGATTCGTAACGTTCGCAACTGGCTGGACGAATGGAAATCTCCTTCTCGAATCATCGTGGGAAGCATCCGCACGGTCATGGACATCCAGAGCGCGGCACTCGCCGGCGCACACATCATCACCATCCCGCCGCAATTTCTACCCAAGATGGTCGACCACAAATACGCGCGCGAAACGGTACGGCAGTTCAACGAAGATGCGACAAAGGTTGCGGAGCAAATCACACGAGCTAAGGCAGCTGCAGCGGATTAACTAGAATTTTGGGTTTCGCAACCAAATTTGCCTACTGATTGTGCTGTATAGCCGAAATCGTTAGCATAACGATGCGTTGTGAGTTGGGTCAGATGATTCCAAGTCGGATTATGGCGTCGGGAGTAGAACGCGATTGTTGACGGTACGGGGTTTTCTACGGTCATTTCGGCATTTGCCGGTTTTGCCGTGCTGGCTTGCCGAGCGTGGTTATTCGCGCCTCGCGTTCCAGCCGACCATGGTTCTGTGGGGGAAGGCTATGGGAGCCGCACTAGCCTCGTCCACCTCCCGGTGTTTCCTCCGCCGTCAGCAGTACGTGTTCATGCCGGCGGCGACGTTCGCCTCGCTATTGCTGAAGCCCGGCGACATTTTTGCGGATGTCGGTGCGTACGACGGGCTGATCTCGCTGGTGGCGGCTCACGCCGTTGGAGGTGCTGGCCGCGTGTATTCCTTCGAGCCCAACCCGGCGGCATTTGCCCGGCTGAAGTGCATCATCAGGGCTTACGCGCTGAGCTCTGTCCATGCGGAGAACTGCGCCATTGCTGCCGAAGAGGGAACCGCGATGCTATATGTGCCGGAGGGTGACACGGGAGCGACTCTGTCAGAGATATCGCCACTGGCCGAGGGGGCCGCGTGCCGGCCGTGTCGAGTTCGGACCCTAGACGCCTTCTGGAGGGAACAGTCCGAGTCGGCTTCGCTTACGCTCCTAAAGATCGACGTCGAGGGGGCCGAACTAGATGTCCTGGCCGGAGCGCAGATGCTGCTGTCCTCCTCAACTCCACCCATGGTGATCTTTGAAGCCAGTGACGCCAACGCGTTGACATTTGGAAGGACCGTCGACGACGTGTTGAATCTTCTGGCGACGTTCGACTATCAGTTTTGGATACTGCGATATCCGAGTCTTGTGCCGATCTCGCGATCGGCCGAAATCAACCCCAGCCGAAATCCCGAGTTTTGGACAGACGTCCTCGCCGTGAATCCCAGGGTACACGGAGCACAGCTCGAGAGGCTGCGGCAGAGGTTGCCTCTGACGGAAGGCTCTCTTTCTGAATTGGCAACGGCGCCACCAGCGTAAAATCAGGGGCGCTTCTTACTTGTGAGGTTTTGCGCCGGAAGTCGAACCGGAAAGGAAAAGGCATGAGAAGGATTCTTTTCGTGGTCCCGCATCCGGTCGACGCCGGATACCGATATCGAGTGCAGCAATTTCTTCCTTACTTGGAAGGTGCCGGTTACAAATGCACGGTGTGTCCCTTCTCAACCAGGCGGTTGTACCAAGTCCTGCAGTCAAGGGGGCATCTCGTCACAAAAATGCTACAAACATTGTACTGTGCCGCTCGCCGCATCATGAGACTCGCCGACCTGTCCCAATTCGATCTGGTAGTGATTCATAGAGAAGCTTTTCCATTTTTTGTGCCGACTGTGGAGAAGTGGATCCTCAGTCGTCATCCGAAAGTGATTTTCAGTTTCGACGACGCGACCTATATCGGCCACCATGACGCTTCGAAGCTAAACCATCCGCTCTTGTATCGATTTAAGTACGGCCAAGGCGTGAATGAAGTCCTGCGAAGGAGCGTCCATATCATCGCCGGCAGCCGCATACTTGCGGACTATGCTAGAAAATTTAATTCCAATGTCAGTATAGTTCCTACGGTCGTCGATTGCTTGCGGTATTTGTACAAACCGGTAACGGAGAACGGGAAGTGGCCCATCACGGTTGGTTGGATTGGCAGTCGAACAACAGCTTCTTACCTTTCCGAGATCGAACCTGCCCTGAGGCGTCTGGCGGATGCGAATCCTGGCCGAGTTCAGTTTTGTTTTGTTGGACATCCCGAATACCATCTCGACGTACCGAGCTTCAGTTCCTTGCCCTTCCGACTCGAAGCGGAGCTTACTTATCTGCATTCGCTAGACATCGGAATAATGCCACTGCCTGATACGGAATGGACTCGTGGCAAGTGTGCGTTCAAGGCCATTCAATACATGGGAATGGGCATTCCGACGGTAGCTTCTCCAATTGGTATTACGAGCGACCTTATCCGTCACAATGTGAATGGCCTGCTGGCGACTTCAGTCAATGAGTGGTTTGATGCCCTCAACCTTCTCGTCAATGACGCCGATCTTCGCAGGCGGCTCTCGATGAATGCCCGTCAAACAGTCGAGGAGTCGTACTCGCTTCAAGTGTGGGGACCTCGATTAGCCTCGCTGTTCGATCAGTTATCCGATACACAGTCCTTGGTTGCCCACGACGTGGCGGTTGCGAATTCATGAATCCCACAGATCGCGCACGGTTCTGCGGACAGTGCTGACCAAAGAACCGACCTCCCGCAGGTCTGACGCACGCCAGCTACAGGCTCCCGATCAAATTGCTTTCAATCAAGACTGTTACCATCTGACCGAGAAAAGACCCCATGGGGCAGCCAAACACGTCTAACAACACAAATCGGTTCTTGCGACGTGACAAGATCCTGGTTACCGGTGGAGCAGGCTTCATCGGATCTCACACGGTGGATGCCCTGTTGGAGCGGGGGTACCGTGTCCGTATTCTTGATAGCCTTCAGCTACGCGTTCACCCCAAAGGAAAGCCAGCTTGGGTCCCTTCGGAAGCTGAATTTATTCAGGGAGACGTGGCTAACCCAGATGACTTGGCGAGGGCCCTGGAATCCGTGGATGCGGTGTTCCACTTAGCGGCATATCAGGACTACTTGCCGGAGTTCAGCAAGTTTATTCACACCAACACGGAGAGCTCCGCTCTACTGTTCGAACTCATCGTCTCGGATCCGAAACGGTTCCCCGTAAAGAAAATCGTGTTTGCGTCTTCACAGGCAGTGTGCGGGGAGGGTCGATATGTCTGCACAGGCGCGACAGATGTGTCGCTTACCGAATACGAACGGCAGAGCATCCGTCCAAAACATCTTCGCCCAGCGTTTACTGTTAAGGCCGGACGGGGTCACGGCGTCGTTTTGCCACCAGGTAGGTTATTGGAACAGCTAGAGCGTGGCAAATGGGAGATAAAGTGTCCGGTCTGCGGTCTTGAAATGGAGCCATTGCTGATCGACGAATGGACAGCAAATCCCCACACTGCCTACGGTATTTCGAAATATGCCATCGAGAGGTTAGCAGGCCAGCTTGGACCTCGCTACGGCATTCCCACGGTGTGCATGCGATACACATACGTGCAAGGGCCGCGCAATTCGTTTCACAACGCATACTCTGGCATAGCGCGGCGCTTCGCAATGCGCATCATGCATGGCATGCCCCCGGTCGTGTACGAAGACGGGAATCAGTTGCGTGATTATGTGAATGTGCGCGACATCGCCCAAGCGAATGTTCTGGTCATGGAAAAGGAAGAAGCCAACTTCAGGGTGTTCAATGTGGGGGGCGGCAGAGCTGTCACCGTCTTGGAGTTCGCGCGCATCATGCTTGACGCGTTCGGCTCAAAAATGGAGCCGCTGGTCCCGGGCGAGTTCCGTGTAGGCGACACCCGCCACACCGTATCGGACATCTCGCCGCTGCAAAAGCTTGGCTGGAATCCAGTTGTTCCAGTGGAGCAGAACGTACGGCAGTATATCGAGTGGCTAGAAACGCAAACGGTCAATCAGGAGTATCTCTTGGAGGCCGATCGTGTCATGCGCCAATCCGGCGTAGTACGAGCGGTCGGCGCATAAGTCCCAATAAATCTCTGCTTGGTTTACGGACCCGGCTTTTTTCGGGTCCGGCATCTTCTGTCACTTGGAGAGAGGAAGATCACACAATCGATCATGAGTACCCGAAAGCGCAGAAAGCAAGTTGTTCGGAAGCCCCGTGTGTGTATCGTAGGCATCGGGCATCAGGCTACTGTCCTGTCAGCCTGTTTCGCCGACACGGGATACCAGGTCACCACCGTCGGCGATAATGCGTCAGCCATTGCCTCGCTGTGTAAAGGCAGTCCTGCATTCCACGAGCCCGAGTTGCGAAACCTAATTCGCCGCAATTTGAAAGTGGGACGCTTGCACTTTACCTGTGACTACAGTCAGGCGCTTTCTCAAGCTGAATTCGTGTTCGTCGCAATCGATACTCCTGTCAACTCTCACGATGAGCCAGAATTGCAGGAGGTGCTTGAGGCTGGTCGAAAAATCGGCCAGTTTCGGTCGGGAGATATTGTTCTCTGCGTAGCTTCGCAAGTGCCTGTCGGCACCTCGGAGCGGCTAGCTGACATTGTGAGGAAGGAAAAATCCGCTTTCCGTTGCGACCTCGCCTACATCCCTGAGTTCCTGCGTTTAGGCGAAGCAGTGGAGACATTTTTTCACGCCGATCGATTTATCGTTGGGTCTCAAGAGCTTAAGGTTGCTGAACGTGTCGCCGAATTGTATCGGCCGCTGAAGCGACCCATAGTGGTCACCGGGTTGCGCTCCGCGGAAATGGCCAAGCACGCGTCAAATACTTATTTGGCTACCGCCATTAGCTTTATCAACGAGATCTCGGATCTTTGCGACCGTGTCGGGGCCGACGTGGGCGAAGTTGTTAGGGGGATGAAATTTGATCGCCGAATCGGTGCACATGCTTACCTTAGTCCCGGCCTCGGGTTTGCCGGCGGCACGTTAGGGAGGGACATTTGCGCTCTTCAGGAACTCGGGCGTCAATACAACTGCAGAATGCAACTCATGGATGCGGTCATGTCTGTGAATCGCGAACGAGCCCTCGTGGTCAAGAAGCGCCTGATGAATAGCTACCCTTCGATCAGGGGCCGCTGTATCGGCGTATTAGGACTAACGTACAAGCCGGGAACGAATACCCTGCGGCGATCCATTGCGGAGGAAATCATTTCCGACCTTTTGGAAGAAGGTGCGGAGGTTCGAGCTTACGACCCTCTGGCTGACCTGGAGAACGGGAACTCAGTCCCAGGTTTAACTGTTTTTCCGGACCCCTACCTTCTTGCCGGGGGCTGCGATGCCCTTGTTCTAGTGACGGGATGGGACGGTATTCTTCAACTCGATTGGCCTCGCTTACGTTCCGCCATGCGCCAGCCGATTTTTATTGACACTCGGAACCTCTTTGATCCGAGGCACATGTCGCACATGGGTTTCACATACTCTGGAATTGGTCGAGGAACTTCACTATCAGGTGCCGCCAAAGCTTGATGGCGTTCAAAGGTTCATTCATAGGAGATCTTACTATATGAGTCTGTACAAGAAGCGAGTTGGCAGTAAAGTGGGCGGCCCCCTACGACTACAGGACAGGGTGGCTCTGATCGTGGGAGCGGGTCGAGGAATCGGCGAAGCCATCGCGGTGCGTTTCGCCGCGGAAGGCGCGCGCCTGATCTTGGCAGCTAGGAACGCTCGGGAGTTAGAAACGGTCGCCAAAAGAATTACGGCGGCCGGCGGAACCGCGCTCGTTGTTGCCACGGATGTAACAGCTCCGGAGCAAGTGACAAATCTGGTTCAGAAGTCAATCGAGACGTTTGGCCAGGTAGATATTCTCGTGAATGCTGCGGGCACATACGGTCCTATTGGGCGAGCGTGGGAGGTTGACGCCCAAGAATGGGCGAATACTTTTTCGGTGAATCTATTTAGTTCGTTTCTGCTTTGCCAGCGCGTGGTGCCCCACATGATTCGCGCGGGCCGCGGGAAAATCATAAACTTCTCGGGTGGTGGCGCAACTTCGCCTCTTTGCCGTTTCAGCGCGTATGGAGTCTCGAAGGCAGCTGTGGTTCGCTTTACCGAAACCTTGGCCGAAGAACTGAAAGAGTTCAACATTCAAGTCAATGCCATTGCACCGGGAGCAGTAGACACGAAACTGCAAGATTCGGTAATGGCGGCTGGAGAAAAAGCTGGTGACCTACTTCAGCGTATCAGTCGCCTCCGTGAAACCGGCGAAGGCGGTACTCCTCGCGAAGTTCCTGCAGAACTGTCTGTATTTCTAGCATCAGACGATTCGGGGAATCTGACAGGCCGATTGATCTCCGCTCCAAACGACAAGTGGGAATCATGGACCGATGAGCGCTTAGCGGAGATCATGGCCAAGCCTTGGTTCACATTGCGCCGCTTGGACTCCTTTACTCTGCGACCGCTACTAGAAGACATGCGAGCCGAAGCGGCGACAGCACACACGAACAGAAGATAATTCAATCTGCTCCAGGCGGTCGGGGAGGGTGAGTTGCAAAAATTGAGGGTTGGCATTGTGGGTGCCGGTCGCATGGGACGAATCCGTAGTCTTTCTGCCAAGGCTCATCCACAGAGTGAACTCATCGAAGTAGTAGACACAATTGCAGAGCATGCACGTTCGTTGGCGGATGAAACAGGCTGCCGAGCCGGCACGGACTGGCAGAAATTGCTCGAGCGCGAAGACGTCGATGCGATCGTTGTAGCGACACCACATAAGTATCTCGCCCCCATCACCGCGGCTGCCCTGAATGCCGGTAAGTACGTTTTCTGCGAAAAGCCCGGGGCACGTAACGCGACGGAGGCTGAGATTGTGCTTGGAGCCGCTTATAGTAACTGGCCTCCTAGAGAACCTAAATCTGGCGTGCCTTTGGTGCCGCAGAACAATGGCCGACTGATCCTGGGTTTCACGATGCGCCATTATGCCGCTATTGCAAACGCGCGCGAGTTGATAGCTGCGGGAGTTATCGGCGAGCCCATGTACGTGCGCGCTCGCTACGGTCACGGGGGTCGTCCTGACTACCATCTAGAGTGGCGTGGCGATCCCGAGATGGCTGGCGGTGGGGAATTGCTCGACCAAGGCATTCATTTGATCGACCTGAGCCGTTGGTTCCTGGGGGAGTTTGAACAGGTGTTCGGATCCGTCAGCACTTACTTCTGGGGCTCGAAGCACAATTCATCAAATAAGAGCCTCGAGGACAACGCGTTCCTATCGCTCCGCACGGAAACCGGCAGGATCGCTTGGTTGCACGCCAGCTGGACGCAATGGAAGAACTTATTCTCATTCGAGATTTACGGAGAGGACGGCTCACTTCAAATCAATGGGCTCGGTGGGCACTACGGCCCGCAGCAAGTGCAGATTGCCCGTCGGCATTCCCAAGGTGGCCCACCAGAAGTGCGAGAAATGGATTTCGCTTCAGGTACAAAACAGAGTGCACAAGACGACGTGTGGACACAGGAGTGGGCCGCCTTCGTATCCAGCGTGCTGGACCGCGAGAAAGCCGAAAATGGGAACTCCGGCCTCGCGTCAGCCTGCGGCTTGGACGCGTGGGAAGCCTTGAAGATCGTCGAAGCAGCCTATGAAGCCTCGCGCAAAGGGACTGCCGTCATGCTCCGGGGGGCGGCCGCTGGTTTGCGATGCTAGCCCTTCAAGCAAATAGAAGGGTCGTTGTCTTGAGTTCTGAAACCGTTTGGGGTGAGCAAACTCCAATGGGAGTTTTCATCGAAGAGTTCAGTTTCGAGAGGACACATGATTCTCGCTAGAGCGCCGCTGCGGATTTCACTAGGAGGAGGCGGAACTGACTTGCCCTCCTACTACAAACAATATGGTGGGTTTATTCTAAGTGGAGCAATTGACAAATACGTATATATTCATGTAAATAGACCCGCAGCTGATGACCTGATTCGAATTAAATATTCGCGCTATGAGCAAGTGTCCTCGCCGGATGAGGTACAACACGACCTCGTTCGTCCTACGTTGAAATGCCTGAATGTCACCGGAAACCTTGAGATTGCGTCGATGGCTGATGTTCCCGCCGGCACTGGGCTAGGTTCTTCAGGTTCCTATGTCGTCGCCCTGCTGACTGCTTTGCACGCTCTAAAGCGTGAGACCGTTCCCACTCAGGCACTCGCCGAGCAGGCGTGCAACATCGAAATGAATCTGGCGAGTCACCCCGTCGGCAAGCACGACCACTACCTAGCTGCTTTCGGCGGTATTACGACCCTTGAAATCGAGAAGGATGGCCGTGTACATGTCAGCCCATTGAATCTTTCCATCTCGACTATGGAGAACTTTTCCGTCAACGTCTTGCTCTTCTACACCGGTGTTACTCGCTCCAGCACCGAAATTCTGGAGGAGCAGAAGCTATGCTCCGAAAGAGGCGATGACTCGATGATCGAATCACTCCACCGCACCAAGGATCTCGGCTACCGCATCAAGGAAGCTTTGGAGCAAGGGGACCTGGACCGCTTTGGACATCTACTTCACGAGCACTGGCAGAACAAGAAGAAGCGCTCGGGCAAGATCAGCGACGATAGGATCGATGAGTGGTACCGCGTAGCTCGTGAGAACGGAGCCCAGGGAGGAAAGATCATGGGCGCCGGGGGGGGTGGCTTCTTCATGTTTTACTGCCCCAACAGCCATAAGCCCGGACTGCGCAAGGCACTGACCGAATCTGGCTTGCGCGAGATGCGCTACAACTTCGATTTCGAGGGCGCCAAGGTTTTGGCGAACATCTAAATGGGTGCGCGTTGATGCCAATGCGGGAGCAGCAGCCCGCGCCGTCACCTCGTATCACTGAGGCTATCCAGTGGCTCGATGGACATGGCGTGTAAGTGTGTGGCTTCGTACCAGCCCTGTATAGCCAATCGACCAACATTGCAAGTCACTCTGGTTTGAGGAGCCTCCATGCACACCGCCGATGAAGTCTCTCGTCAAGCTCTCAAAACGACTTCACAAGTCGACCGAAGGAATGCCCTGTCCTTGCGGTTGAAGCGGACACTGGATCTCGTCGGCAGTACAACTTTGCTGCTCGTAACCTGGCCGCTCTTCTTGGTTATCGCCTTAGCCATCAAGCTGGATTCGCCGGGTCCGGTTTATTTCAGGCGTCGTGTGGCAGGGCAATATGGAAAGCTATTCGACGTACTTAAATTTCGCTCGATGGTAGCGAATGCTCACCAGCAACTGCTACGTGACCCAGAGCTCTTAAGACGCTACCAAGAAACCCTGAAAATTGAAAACGATCCCAGGATTACGCGAGTTGGACGATTCCTCCGAAAAACCTCGCTCGATGAGCTACCGCAGCTAATTTGTGTCATAAAGGGCGAGATGAGCCTCGTTGGCCCTCGCATGCTGGGTGACATTGAGCTTGCCCGTTATGCGGAAGCAGCAGAAAAGGTCATCACCGTCAAGCCAGGGATGGCGAGCCTTTGGGCCGTAACGGGCAGGCATACCGTCTCTTTCGATCATCGGGTCAAACTAGACCTCGAATACATTGAGAATTGGTCTGTGTGGGGAGATATTAAGATTCTCTTGAAATGCGGCATCACCGTACTTTCTATGGTAGGGGCCAAGTAGCCGGCTTGCGGATACATAGGGTTCGTCAGGAGGAGGCCGGAATGAAAATTCTTGTTACAGGTGGTGCGGGCTTCATCGGATCGCACATTGCTGACGCCTACATCGAAGGGGGGCACGACGTGGTCGTCATCGATTCCCTCGACACCGGCCATTTGGAAAACGTCAACAGGAAGGCTCGATTCTATGAGACGGACGTACGGGATACTGAATTGAGCAAGCTGTTCGCTGCCGAGCGTTTTGAGGTTGTGAACCACCAGGCAGCGCGGGGAAACGTGCGCGGTTCGATGGAGGCCCCCGGGGCCTATGCAGATGTAAACATCATTGGCGGCGTTAACCTCCTTGAGTGTTCTCGAAAGAACGGCGTGAAGAAATTTATTTATTCATCTACGGGAGGATGTGTTTACGGAGAACCTCGATATCTTCCGGCCGACGAGGCCCACCCACTTTGCCCGCGGGACCCTTACGGAGCAAGCAAAGCAAGCTTTGAGCTCTACCTTCCCGTTTACATGATGAATTACGGTCTAAAATATACGATCCTGCGCTATCCAAATGTCTTTGGACCACGCCAAGACCCCCTTGGTGAGGCCGGGGTAGTTTCTATATTCATAGGGCAGATGCTCCGAGATATCCAGCCCGTGATAAATGGTGATGGCGAGCAGCTGCGGGACTATGTTTTCGTGTCGGATGTTGTGAGGGCAAATGTTTCGGTGTTGAAAAGTGGCGACAACGAAGTGTTCAATCTCGGATGGGGAAAGGGGATATCCGTAAATAAAATTTTCGACAGTCTAACAAAGATTCTTCGTAATGAAGTGCCTGAGGTACACGGTCCTGCCAAGCTCGGCGAGGTTCGGCAGACTTTCCTCAATTCCGAAAAAGTGCGACGTGTGTTGGGCTGGAGCCCTATCGTCTCACTTGAGGAAGGATTGAAGAGAACTGTAGACTTCTTCAAAAGCAACGGGCAGTTAGTCAAACAGGAAGACAGCGAACTGCGAGCCACATAAGCTCCCCCGAAATACGATGTTGCTTTGAGCAGTCGTTTTTCAGATGTTAGACTCCCGGCTGACTCAGACTCTCGGACTGACCATGGGCGCTGCCAGACGCCTGCTTTGCCTCTTTCCGGCTTTGGACGAGAGTAGAGAAGCTTCCTCATGGGTCATCTATTACAGACTCGACGAACCGAGCCGCGGGTAGCCGCACCGATGAAGGGTGTTTTGCTGGATCGAGATGGTGTCATCAACGCCCTCGTCTATCATGAAGATGCCGGTGTCATAGACGCGCCTTTTACACGATCGCAATTCAAGCTTCTTCCTCGTGTTCCAAAAGCGATCCGGCTGCTGAATGATCTCGGATTAAGCGTCGCGATGGTCTCCAATCAGCCCGGAATCGCTAAGGGACATTTGAAGCCGGAAATGTTGAGGGCATTTGAGCGCATGATGCTTTCAAGAATTCGCGCCGCAGGGGGGCGCATCGATCGTATATATTACTGCCTTCACCATCCAGAAGGGAAAGTGCCCAAGCTCCGGCAGCATTGTCTGTGCCGCAAACCTGAAATCGGCCTACTCGAGCAGGCGGCTGCGGACCTGCGCGTATCGTTGGACGAGTGCTATATGGTTGGAGACGGAATCCCCGATTTACAAGCGGGATCGCGCGCTGGCTGCAGAACTATTTTCATAGGCCGTTGGAAATGTGAAATGTGTCAGTTCGCCGAGGCTCCGCACGTGCAGCCAGCTTTTGTGGCGAAAGATTTGTGGGAAGCTGCACAGATCATTCGATCCGAAATGTCGAGAACTGGTCGGCTGGCTTCCACACTCAAGTGCCTCTCCGCAGAGGCGTGACATCCTTTAACATCGCTCTCCCGTTGAACCAAATCCTTACAATGAGCTACGTCGCTCAATACCTTCAAGAAGCCACGGAAATCTTGAGACGATTGGATCAGTTAGCAATCGAACGCACCACCGACCTGCTTCTTGAACTGCGTGAACGCTCCGGCAGGCTGTTCATCCTCGGTGTGGGCGGCGGCGCAGGGCACGCTTCTCACGCGGTCTGCGATTTCCGCAAGATCGCCCAGATAGAAGCATACGCGCCGTCGGATAACGTCTCCGAACTTACAGCGCGGGTGAACGATGAAGGATGGGAAACATGCTACGCCAATTGGCTTCGGGGGTGCAGACTCAATGAAAACGACATGATCTTCGTCATCTCCGTTGGCGGTGGCGACGAGAAGAAAAACATTAGCACCAACCTGGTTCGAGCGCTCGAGTACGCCCAGGAGGTGCGTGCTGCTATTTGCGGTGTCGTCGGCCGTGACGGGGGCTATACGGCGAAGGTTGCGGACGCTTGTATACTCGTCCCGGTAGTCAATTCTTCTACGATAACTCCCCATACGGAATCATTTCAGGCGATGATTTGGCACGTTTTGGTTTCCCATCCGAAATTGAAAGTCGCTGAGATGAAATGGGAATCCGTTCAGCGTGCCGCGAAAGCCTAAAATGATCATGGTCCGAATCCCCCGCGAAACTGTCTTGCGCTTTTGGCTTTGAATTGTCATGTCCGTAAGCTGACCTCGCCATGGCTGACCACAGGAAAATCACAAAAGCGGTGATTCCTGCCGCGGGCTTCGGCACCAGAATGCTGCCCGCAACCAAAGCACTTCCGAAAGAAATGCTGCCGGTCGCGGCGAAGCCACTAATTCAATATGCGATAGAAGAAGCAGCAGCATCAGGAATAGAAACTATTATTCTGGTGACCCGCAGCCACAAATCTGTGATGCAGGCACACTTCAGTCGGGATCGCGATCTCGAATCGTTCCTGGAGGGCCGCCAACTGACTGCAGCAGCTGAGCTTGTGCGCAAATTAGCGGGATTTGCCGACTTGCGCTACGTGGAACAAGAGAACCCCCGCGGTCTTGCGCACGCCATTTCCTGTGCGCGTCCGTTGGTGGGAGAAGAACGCTTCGTCGTCTTGCTTCCGGACGTAATCGTAGTGGCTGGCGAACCTGCTACTCGCCAACTCATTCGTGCGCACGAACGGCACGGTGGAAGCGTTGTAGCTATTCGGGAGATCGAACTCCATGAGATCGAACGTCACGGCGTCGTTCGAGTCGGGGACGCTGCGGGTGCTGCTCTTCATAAGTCGGTCCGCCTGACCGGGCTTATAGAAAAGCCATCGCTGGCTGACGCACCGTCTCGATTCGGGGTTTTCGGCCGCTACCTGTTGGAACCAACGATCTGGGATGCCATCGCAAAAACGGACTGCGACGCGCGCGGAGAGGTCCAACTGACGGATGCTCTGGACTTGCTTTGCCGCGAGAGGCCTCTTTACGGATTCCTTTTCGGAGGCCAACACTACGATGCCGGCGATCGCATAGGTTACCTCAAGGCCAACATCGAGTTGACACTGCGGGATCTCGATCTCCAGGACCCTCTTCGCGGATATCTTTCACAGTTGGTTTGCTAGCTTCTTCTTTATTTTGATGGTGCTGAGCCCGGTAGGCGTTCGCGCGTCGCTGAAATGCAAATGATTCGTCGGGGGAAATGGGCTCGGCTGACTGTCGGTCCGATTAAGTAAGTTCGTCGTACAGGTACGGTGAGTTCAGTTCACGGCCTAAGTCGAAGGAGCAAGAACATCGACACCGGCCTCTGTTCAAAGCACGGAGGGGAAACATGAAGGGCGTTGTGCTCGCCGGTGGAACTGGGAGCCGGCTCAATCCACTTACGCGGGTTACAAATAAACACCTTCTTCCCATCTATGACAAGCCGATGGTCTATTACCCCATCCAAACGCTTGTGAATGCGGGGATTCAAGAAATCCTTCTCGTGACCGGCGGAAAGAACGCTGGAGACTTTCTGCGGCTTCTCGGAAACGGTCGGGATTTTGGGTTGAAACATTTGAATTATACGTACCAGGAAGGCGAAGGTGGCATTGCGGAAGCCCTGGGTTTGGCGGAGCATTTTGCCGACGGCGAGCCTATTTGCGTCATCCTCGGTGACAACATCATTGAGAACAACATCTGTGACGCTGTCGAGAATTTCAAGAAACAGGAACAGGGCGCCAAGATTCTTTTGAAGGAAGTTTCGGACGCCGATCGGTTCGGTGTGGCGGAAGTGCGCGGAAGCCAGGTCATCGGCATCGAAGAAAAACCTAAGGTTCCGAAGTCCAATTACGCAGTGATCGGAGTCTATCTTTACGACGCGACCGTATTCGAGAAGATTCACCGTCTGAAACCGTCGGGCCGCGGCGAGCTCGAGATTACTGACGTCAATAACTTTTACCTTCAGGAGGGCAGCTTGACCTACGAAGTGCTCGATGGGTGGTGGACCGACGCCGGAACGTTTGAATCTCTCCTGCGTGCTAACAATCTTGTAGCAAAAACAGGCGCCAACAAGGTTACCGTCGAAGCTCAAACGGGGATTGCCTTCGGTCAGGCTGCTCCCCGATGAAAATCCTTGTGACTGGGGGTGCGGGATTCATCGGCTGCAATTTCATTCGGCACGTTCTTGGGGCTCGCCGCCATTATGAAATCGTTAACTACGACAAGCTGACCTATGCGGGCAACCTCGCAAACCTCGAATCGGTCGCCGAAAACCAGAACTATCGGTTTGTTCGAGGTGATATCTGCGATGCAGCCTCGGTTGAAGCGGCGATGCGCGGCTGCGACGCCGTGGTTCATTTCGCGGCCGAGTCCCACGTTGATCGCAGCATCTACGAGCCGGCACCCGTGATTGAAACCAACGTCACGGGAACATTTATTTTGCTTCAAATAGCACGCAAAGTGTCCGTGTCGAGGTTTGTGCACATTTCCACGGACGAGGTGTACGGTGATATTCCCCCCGGCATGTTCGCCAACGAAGATTCTTCATTACAGCCGAGCAGCCCATACTCTGCTTCGAAGGCCAGTGCGGATCTACTTGTCAGGTCCTACGTGCGCACGTACGGATTTCCCGCACTGATTACAAGGTCTTCGAATAACTATGGTCCCTATCAATTTCCCGAAAAATTTGTGCCGCTGATGGTCACGAATGCGCTGCAAAACAAAACGCTACCAATCTATGGGGATGGTAAACAACAACGCGATTGGTTGCACGTCGAGGATAATTGCCGTGGAATTCTCACCGTTCTAGAAAGCGGCAAAGTCGGTGAGGTCTATAATATCGGGGGGCTCGACCTGGAAGAAAACCTCACCATGGTTCGGCACATGTTGCGTCTGATGGGCAAACCTGAGAGCTTGCTCTCTTACGTGCAGGACCGTCCAGGACATGACCGGCGTTATGCATTGGACTGCAAGAAGTTAGAGGCCGAGCTAAGTTGGCGCCCCGAGATTCCCTTGGAAGATGGCCTGCGACAGACCATTGAATGGTATCAAAACAATGACCAGTGGCTCGCCGACATCCGTGCGGGTGAATATCTCTCTTATTATGAGAAAGACTATGAGAATCGTGATGCTTCTCTCTGTGCGATCACGGACGTAAAATCAAGAACTTCTAACTGATCGCATGCCGCGAAGACTGAGTGGTTTCTAGTAGGGAGAGTACGGATTCTGAATAGCGGATCAAGTTCTGTAAGAATATGGAGATTGAGGTGAATGCAAAAAGTCGACGCGTCTCTCCCTGGCGTATTTGAGCTTCGTCCGAAAATCTTCGGCGACGCGCGCGGTTTTTTTATGGAAACCTATCATCGGACAACGTTTGCAGGCCTCGGCATTGGGGACACGTTCGTCCAGGACAACCATTCACGTTCCGCCAAAGGGACTCTGCGCGGCCTTCATTACCAATTACAGCGTCCCCAAGCTAAGCTCTGTCGTGTAGTAGAAGGGGAAGCGCTCGATGTTGTCGTTGATATACGCGTCGGTTCACCTCAGTTTGGCAAGTGGGCGAGTGTTCTCCTGTCCGCAACAATACGGAACCAGATCTATGTTCCTTCAGGCTTTGCGCATGGGTTCCTGGCCATGACGAATTCGGTTCAATTTCTTTATAAGTGCAGCGACTTCTACGATCCGAGCGACGAACGCGGCATCCTCTGGAACGATCTCGATCTCAACATCAATTGGGGCATCAGCAGCCCGATCATTTCAGAAAAGGATTCTAGGAATCCTAGACTCGGAGAAGTTCCGCTACAGTACCTGCCCGGATACTCCGCCGTATGAAACCGAAGATCTTGCTGACGGGGAAGGGTGGCCAGGTAGGGTCGGAGCTTCAATGCTTATTGCCCGGACTAGGCGACCTAGTGGCGCCCGATCGGCGGGAACTGGATCTGCTTGATCCAGACAGTATTCGCCGAGCGGTTCGTAGCATCCGTCCGCAATTAATCGTCAATGCGGCTGCATACACCGCGGTGGACGCCGCGGAATCCGACGAAGCCAACACACACGCTGTTAATGCCATTGCTCCTGCTGTGCTTGCTGAAGAAGCGAAAAAACTCGGTGCTGTCGTAGTGCATTACTCGACTGACTACGTCTTCGACGGTGCGAAGACAGCACCTTACGAAGAGATGGATCCCGCAAACCCAATTAGTGTTTACGGGAAAACTAAACTCGCCGGTGAGCTACCCATCCGTAGCTCTGGCGTGCCTCACCTGATATTTCGGACGGCGTGGGTCTACGCTACGCGCGGTCGAAATTTCCTGTTGACGATTTTGCGGCTCGCGACAGAAAAAGAAGAATTGAGAATCGTTCGCGATCAGACAGGAGCGCCGACCTGCGCCTCGGAAGTCGCCGCTGCGACGAATAAAATCCTAGCCGGCATATGTGAGAGAAATAACGGCGGCCCTCTTTTTCCCGAGGTTAGCGGTACCTACCATATGAGCGCGGCAGGTCAAACGACGTGGCATGACTTCGCCAAGGCCATCCTCGAGGCAGCAGGAGCCACCTCGAACAACATAGTTTGGCTCGCCGCGGCTACCGGCAGGCGGCCATTGATTGCGCGGCGTGTTATCCCCATCTCCGCTGAAGAATTTCGATCTCCCGCGCACCGCCCTGCCTATTCAGTTCTTTCGAACTCTCGCCTATTTCAGACGTTCGGTGTTGCACTGCCAGGCTGGCGTACCCAACTGCAACGCTGTTTCATTTCCGATAGTATCGCAGCCAATCGCGATCGCTTTCGCACGGCTTGCCATACCCTACCTCCTATCTTGGTTTCCTTCGAGTTTTGAATTCCCGTTCGTTTCGCATGCCCTCCTGTTATCCTGCGGCGAGTAGTTGAGACCGCCACACCGAGACTCCCGTGTACCCGCCGTGTACCTCGCTTCAGCGTTTTTGTGGTTTTTCGCCGTTTGGCTGTTTCGTAGAATCAATAACTTACGTAGAATCAATCCCCCCGAGGAGTTCGACTCCCACCCCGGGCACCAGTCTTTCCTCCTGGTTTTGAATCCGTTGATGTGAGTTCGTTCGCCGTGTAACCGCCGCGTAACTTTTGCTTCGACAAGGACAAGAAGATTGCGGGTCCAAGCCTCTCAAGATCTGTCTCTAATTGCTTTTGGCAGTATCGTCTCCTCCGGCTGGGTCCATGAGTTCGAAGGCCTGCGGGTACGGTGTGGTACGAAGCAAATCTGTTCTTCAGCGCGATTCACTCGTGACTTGCTGGGGCCTGGCCAGGATCGAGGCCACAAGGCCGCACGCGGCAGCGAAGGAAAGCCACAATCCCGGAATCGCGCGGTTGCCCGTCAGGTGGATGAAGTAAGTGCTGATCGCAGGCGTAAAACCGCCGAAGACAGCGGTGGCCAGGCTGTACGCAAGCGCGAATCCTGTGGTTCTTACATCGACCGGCATGATTTCCGTCAAGAATACGACCATCGCACCGTTGTAGCTGCCGTACAGGAAGGACAGCCAGAGTTCGACTGTCAGCAGGCGCGTGAAAGAGGGCTCGCGCACCAGCCACAGCATCGCCGGATACGCCGTCACCAGCATCAATACTGTGAAAGCCAATAGTAAAGGCCGTCGCCCGACCCGGTCGGAAAGCGCACCCATGACCGGAAGCCAGAAGAGATTGGACGCCCCGACGCAGAGCGTCACAACCAAACTGTCGATGTTCGCCAGGTGAAGCACCGAGTTGCCGAAGGTGGGAGTGTAGGCAGTGATCATGTAGAAGGAAACGGTGGTCATTGTGACCATCATCATCCCAACGAGCACGACCGCCCAGTTGACCGTCAGCGAGCGGAAAATCTCTGATGTTGTCGGCCGGTGCTTGCGCGCAACGAACTCGTCTGTCTCCTGAAGAGAGTGTCTGAGCCGGAACAGAAACGGAATTATCCCGCAGCCGAGAAGCAGGGGGACGCGCCATCCCCATGCCGTCATTTTCTCCGGCGGAAGGATGGAGCTGAGTACGACTCCAACGAGAGCAGCGAACATGACCGCTACCTGCTGGCTGCCCGATTGCCAGCTCACGTAGAAGCCTT
>Ga0209648_10000247_pt1 | contig 40269 bp, 41 predicted proteins | sample GraSoi2013_115cm_FD_185830 | JGI IMG/M metagenome (GOLD analysis project Ga0209648, IMG submission 185830) | Grasslands soil microbial communities from the Angelo Coastal Reserve, California, USA - Sample 9_17_2013_115cm (SPAdes) (version 2) | ecosystem: Environmental > Terrestrial > Soil >...
CAAGCCCGCGTCGTTGGTTGTGGTGGTTCGGGACACATTTTGGGCGACGTTCGTCACCGAAACTTCCGCGCCGGGAATCACCGCCCCTTGCGAGTCGCGCACTTCACCCGTGATTTCACCGAATGTCTGTCCGAATATGGGCAGCCCAAAACAGAGGACCATCGCGATCCCCAGAGCAAAATAGATTGTTCGCATTTAGCACCCCCCAGACGGTCACGTGCCCCGGCGTGCTGGGCACCGCTTCGCTAAGTTAACGCGAGAAATCTGCATTTGGACACGAAAAAACCACCCCGCCTCCCGCGAAACCTAAAGCTACATCACCCTATGGGTCTGAACGACGACCCGCAACCCGTATCAAGAAGATAATGCATACTTTTATGCTGCGAGTCAAGGGGGTTATTGGAGACGCAACAGTTGTCAGGTCGGTTACTCGATGGCTGAACCGTGCTCCTACTTCTGCGCGGCAGCTTTTTCAGCCTGCTTGGCGCTGTCCAGGTGAGCCCGGTCCTTTTCGTTCTCTTCGCAGGAATACATCATGATCACCGTGTTCTGGCGCTGCAAAGGAAGTGTCAACGTGAAAGGTTCCTTGTACATTTTCGGATCTTCGAAGGTCACCGCCCACTTCATGTTGTTCGCATCCAGCTTCTGAAAGCGCTCCACCAGATGCAACTGGCCGCTGTGCTGGTGACCCGCGGTGTCGAGCCACGTGCGGTCGCCGATGCCCACCGTGTCCACCACCAGCGTGTCGCCCTCCCATTTGCCGGTCGAATCTCCAAACCAGCGGAACGGCTCCAGATCGGCGGGGTGGCCGCGGCCATCCGTGTAAACCAGACGGAAGGTGTGTTGATACTCGAATAAGAGCACCACCAAGCCCGGGCTTTGCACAATCTGGAACGGCATGGGCGCCTGAATGCCGCGCGCCGGACCAACGGGCAGGCAATACGACGACGGGTCGTCCGCATGCACGACACTCTTGAATCTTTCGGCGCCATATGTCGTATAAGGAAGATCGTGTCCCAGGGGTTTGGTGAGGTCGGGAGTGTAGGGCGCCTGCCAAACTCCGCTGAGGTCGGGCGGGCTTCCCGACTCGGCGCCAAGCGCGATCGCGCAACTCAGTATGAAACCGACGATGCAGTTTTTCATTTTTGAATCTCCAGGAAGCTATTGCTTCGGCCCGCCATCATCCGCCGTTCCGGCAAAGACTTTGCGGCCATCAGGCGTAGTGACCGTTCGCATGGAGGCGATGTTCGAGCCGTCCTTGGCGCGGAAAGCTGACACCGTGATCGCATCGCCGGTTTTGAGCGAATCCTTCCGCCAGCCCTGCCTGTAAAGGCTGTTCGGCGGACCGCCTTCCAGTCCCCAATTTACGATGTTGCCGTTCGCGTCTTTCACTTCGATGTACAAGTAGATGTGCGGATTCATCCACTCGACTTTCGTGACCACGCCCTGCAAGGTGATGGGCTTATTCTGGTCGAATTCCGCGATGAAGGAATGATGAGCCACCATCGGCGTTACTACCAGCAACAACCCAATACTGGCTGCTATTCGGCAGAGCAACTTAGGCCGCATCGCATAGCCTCCCAATGATTCGGATTCTACCTCTGTTAGCGTTCGAGAACAAGGTGGAGCCGGCGGCGCCGCTATTCCGGGCGGCCATGCACGATCTTTCCATCCAGAATCGTCATCACTGGCTGGATGTCTTTGATCTGAGCTTCGGGACAAGTAAGATAATCGCGGTCGATGACCACCAGGTCCGCGAATTTCCCGGTTTCGATGGAACCGCGCTCCTTTTTGGCGAATTGCAAGTATGCCGGCCAGATCGTATGTGTTTTTAGAGCTTCGGCGCGGGAGATCCTTTGCTCGGGATGCATCACTTTGCCGCTAGCGGTTAGTCGAGTAACCTCGGTCCACATGCTCAAGATAAGGATTGTACGGGTTCACCGCAGTGTTCTTGCCGTGTCCGATCATGTGATCGCTGCCCGCCGCGACCACGATGCCGGAGTCGATGTAGGATCGCAGCGGATAGAAGTAACGCATGCCGTCATACCCGAATGCCTGTTCCAGCGCGGGCGCATCCAGGTAGAGCCAGGCTGCCTGCACGTCGGCGAGGATGCCCATCTTCTTCATTCGCGCAATCGCTTCGGGACTCTGAAAGCTGGCGTGCATGAGGTGCGAGCGCGTAGGCGCGATGGGCTTCTCGCGGTCGAGCGCTTCTAAGGTATCCAGGAAATTATCTACCGCTCCTCCGCCCTGATCGTGCGTCGTAAGCTGCCAGCCTCGATTACGAGCCGCATGCATCACGGCAAGCAGTTTGGCGGGCGGGATAAAGAGCTGGCCACGGTCGTCAGGATTGGTTTTTCCGTAGAGCTGCTTTCCGAACGGACCGTAAGGATAGCGTTGAAATGCCGTTCCGATGGTCATGCCGCCGTCGAGCGTCAGCTTGAAAGTTCCGAACTTCAACCAGGAATCGCCCGTGTTGGTTGTGTATGGCGCCGATTCGATCTTCTTTTCCAGTGCGGCAGTGGGCTGCGATGCATCCGGCCGCCACGTGAGTACCGCGCGAATGGGAAGCCGGCCTGCGGCTTTCAGTTTCTGATACACCGAGATCTGTTCGGCGTCGACGGCGCGGTCCCCGACCGCGGTCAGACCTGCGGCAACGTACCGCTTCAACTGCTGCTCCAGAGCATCCACCTTTTCGGCATCGGAAAAATGTTCGCCGCGGTTCAGTCCTTTGACCAGAGATTGCGCATTCTTGAGAATACCGTTCGGTTCGCCGTTCGCATCCTTCACCACCTCGCCGCCGGGTGAGTGGTAAGCGCCTCAGTTCGGCGGGCTCAGTAGACCCAGCGCCACGGCCTGTTGCGCCGCCAACTGTAGTTTCAGCGCGTCGCCGAGACCCTGCACGCGACTGCTTTGGTCCGGCTGCAGAACGTTCAACGCCTGCTGCTGGAAGTTGCTCAGCACTTGTTGAACCTGGCGGGTAATGCCGTTGATCTCGATGACAAGCTTCCCCACCGCGGCTGGATCCGGATTCGACCCGAGCAGTTGCTGGAGCTTCTGCTGATCCTGTTCCAGTTGCTGCACCAGCGGTTGCAAGGCTTGCGGCTTCTGCTGCTGAAGCTGCACCAGACTCTGGATCTGGCTATCGGAAAGGTTCAGAACTGCCTTCAGATCGGGCAGCTCCGCGGATAGAACCGCGCTAAAAACGAGCGGAAGAAACAGCCGATGGATCATAAACCCCTCTTTCGTCTATCAGTGGTTCCACAGCGCATTTTGTATGACACCATTCTCCATCTCCGAAATGCAGCACGCCGGTCCGCCGCTCGCGGGCTTCACCTCAGCAGCTTCAGAAACTCCGACAGGCTGTGAAACTGGTCCACATGATCGGGAGCCGAATTTCCCGCATAGCCGATCAGCAGAAATTTGCCGGCGCGCACTTCGCTCAACTGCTGCATCTTCATCGGACCCGGCCGCAGCATCGTGCGCCTCCGCAAACCCAGCTTGGCGAGCAGCCAATCGGCAGTTTCGGTTGTGCTCGCGAACGTGCCAGGGAAAATCTCCGAGTGTGTGATCACCAGCGCCTTCCGGCCCGCCACCGCGTCTTCAGCGAACTTCAGGAAGATCTCCAGATGATCCGGCTCCAAGCTCGATTCGAGCGGCCCCGGTTTGCCGCCGGTGTAGCCGGTGTGCAGGCCGTCGATCAGCAAAACTCTCTGCACGCGATCGTAATACTCCGGTACCTGCAGAATTTCGCGGATCGCACCGTGGCCGGCGCTCCAAGCGGTGAGTGTGATTGGCTCGAACGCTACGCCGGTCTTCTCGGAAGCTTCGCGCAGAATCTCGCCGAACAGGGCATGATCGGAAAATTGTTTGGCGTACGTGCCCGACCCGGTTCCGGTCTGAATGGAGATGACCGCGGAATGTCCATCCCGCGCAGCAGCCGCCTCGGGCAGCCACATTGCGCCATGAAAGTGGACGAACAATGCAAGCTTCTTCCTGTTCTGCAGCTTCGCCGGGATGAACAGGCTCCCCGTCGACAGCTTCTCGCGGAGGCCCGGGGGCGACGCCTGCTGTAAGCGCGGATGCTCGCGCGTGTGTTCCACCATCGGCGAGGGATTTTGCTGCTGCGCCAAGGCCGGCGCGCCGGCAAGCACACAAATAAATCGCGCGAATATCAATGCGAGATGTCCCTCCTCGAGAAAAGCACATACGCCAGCGCAAAACCAGTGACGGCTATGCTCGCAAGCACCACCAGATTCTTGACCGGCAGCGGATTGTCAAACCAGTTTCTCTGTATATGCAATTATCCTCTTCCGCGCCCTAGAAGCCTGCGCTAGCTACGCCTTTCTCTAGTCCAGCCACGCGCCAAAGATAGAGCGGAGCAGAGCCTCGTCAAGGTAGAAGTTGGTCGCTCGCAGTTTCTCGAGGACGCCAGGTACGTCGACCATCTTTCGCTCTGCAGCCGCCCGGAGCACGCCCAATGTGCCGGTAACCCGCAGATTCCAGCGTCGGGCTTCCTTCCGACCTTCGGAGTCGTCCATCAAGAGCAGGTCGCCATGTAAGACTTGGCCCACTGTCCGCGACAACGATCACGGCTTGGTCAAGATGCCCAGCTCACGATGAGCGGCCAGGTCTTCCTGCAGATCTGCCTCGGAATAACGGTAGGGTATGTGGTGCTCCTTCAGCAGAGCGTGCACTTGAAAGCGCGTCTCGAAGCCAAGCAGCCGCCGAATCTGTGTCTCCGACAACGCGCCCGTGCGATATCCCTCGACCGCTAGCACCTCCAGAGCGTGACGAGAGAGATCTCCCCAGCGGTCTTGGAGGACCGCGGAAATATCTTCGGGCAGGTCGATCGTGAGGTGCATGGGTCTGTCTCCTTTAGTCTAGCCGTGCTCGAACCACAAATGCTGAGGACGTCAGTTCACCACCAAAATACTTAAACAAAATCGCGCGAGCATCAATGCGAGATGTCCCTCCTCGAGAAAAGCAGATACGCCAGCGCAAAACCCGTGACGGCTATGCTCGCAAGCACCACCAGATTCTTGACCGGCAGCGGATTGCCCATTAACAAATCAAAGGGACTGTAATAACGAAACGGCGAAAACCACCCGGCCGGCTCCACGGTCCGCCACGCCCGCGCCACGTAGTCCAGGAGAAACATCGCCACTGCCAGCAATCCGGCCAGCGCCCCCGCCACGCTGCGCCGCCGGGCCACCGAGCCGATGGCCAGGGCAATGCCGCCCCAACAAAGCATCAAGACGCCCAGATTGATCGCCAGCGACAGCACCAACTTCCTTTCCGGCCACGGGATGTCCTTCGGAGCGAGCGTGTTCAGCCCGCCCCACGTACCGGCAAGCATCGTGATCAGCAACGCCGCGCTGCAGATGATGAGGACGGCTATCGAACGCGTGATGATCCAATAACGCGCCAGCGGTCGCGACAGAATCAAGTCCATGAAGCCGCTTTCGATCTCCGACGCCGGCATCGTGGCCAGCGCAATGACCAGCGCAACCAGCGAGCTCATCACAACCAGATGAAAGTACCCCAGACACACCATTCCATTGAAGGACATCAGGCTGGTAACCGCCGGTCCAAGCAGTTCGCGCACGAACGGCGGAATCAGAGCGCCCATCTGGTCGAACGCGTTCGATGTTTGCACGGATCTTGCAACCAGAATCAGAATCACCTGAAACGCGCCAAGCAAGATTGCCCCCGCAAGCACCAGAGTCCGGACGCGCTTGAGCGAATGCGCCAACAACCTTGGGAAGCCTCTCATGAAACTTCCTCTCGATAATATTTGACGAGCACGTCTTCCAGGCGCGGCTGCGCCACCTGCATATCCTTTACCGGAAGCGTCGCCAGCAGACTCAGGAGCGGCCCAAGCTCCCCTTCGACCTTCAGGTCCCACGCCCGCGGCTTGATATCCACGATCTCGTGACCCGGCGGTAGCGTGGCCGGGCTATTCACATCGCCGCGGAAAAAGACGCGAATGCGGCGCGCCGCCACGCGGCGGGCTTCTTCGATGGTTGAGAACAGCACCAGCTCGCCCTTGCGCAGTATCGCGATGCGATCGCACACGCGGTCGACTTCCGATAGCACGTGCGACGACATGAAAACCGTCCGGCCTCGCTGCCGGACCTCCGCGATCAGTTCATAGAAGGACTCCTGCATCAGCGGATCCAGCCCTTCGGTCGGCTCATCCAGAATCAGCAGCCGCGGGTCGGCTTGAAACGCCTGAATGAGCCCCAGCTTGCGCTTCATCCCGGTACTGTATTCGCGCAACTCCCGGTGCAGCACGGTGTCGGGAAAATCCAGCCGCTCTTGCAGCTTATGACGGTAATGTTTATCCACCGGCCTCCCGTTGAGTCCCGCAAGCAGCTCTAACACTTCGCGTCCGGTCAAATCGGAATAGATTCCTAACTCGCCCGGCAGGTATCCAACGAGCGCCCGAGCCTCAAGCCCTTTCGTCTGGCAATCGTGTCCGAAAATGAGGGCATGCCCGCTGGTGGGCCGGAGCAGATCGAGCAGTATTCGAATCGTTGTCGTCTTCCCCGCCCCGTTCAATCCGAGAAATCCGAGGACCTCGCCCTCTTTCGCCTCGATGCTGAGATTGTGGACCGCGGTCAGCCGTCCGTAGCGCTTCGTTAACTCGCGCAGGGAGATGGCTGGATTCGGTTGCACTCTTAAAACGATAACAACTCGCAACCAGTGAGTCTGCGGGAAGTGGGTCAGTTTGCAAGACCCCGGTGGTTTTCGGAGTCCGCGGGTCAGCGGCGGGGTGGTGACGAGTCGCTTGGCGCCGGAGCGGCAATTGACGCGAACTCGGGGCCCAACGCGGCAATCGCCTTGCGCACAGCAGCCTCGTCGCCGCCGAAATCATAGTAAACGATCTTCCCCTGGCCGTCGATCAGGACCGTCAAAGGAATGCCTTCTGCCTTGAATGCCTTGGCAACGCCCCAATCGACATCGTGGTAATTCGTCCACGAGTACTCATGGCGCGCGAGGTATTCTGTTGCAAACTCGGCGGCAACATCCTGGTCCACCGTGACAACGGCAACGCCCTTGTTTCTGACGTCCACGTAGATTCGGTTGAGGGCCGGCATCGAGGCAAGGCACGGACCACACCACGTTGCCCAGAAGTCCAGGAGCACTGGCTTGCCACGGTAAGAGCTGAGCTCGATTTTTCGTCCTTCCGGCGCGACAAACGAAACGTTGGGAGCCAGTTGGCCGGCCAGCGTTACCTTCGGACCGGAGGGCGTCGGAACGTAATAGTCTGGCTCCAGTTTTGCGACTTCTTTCGCATTCGCGGGCGGCGTGAAGATGAAAGTATCCCTGGTGATCTCCGGGTTAAAATCCGCCGCGGGGTAGACCGTGATGCTGTCCTCAAGGTAGGGGAGCCGGATCGCATAATTAGCGCCGTCGCGCATATAGTTGCTGGAGTGCATAACCTGTTTGCGGAAGACCAGAGCAGTCTTGTCGATCCAGAGAGTGGTGTCGAAGTAAGAATACTTATCGACAACGCCCGCATCGTTGCTGGTAACGTGGACGACCTAGGATGGGCAACTGTGACCCTCCACGGTGATCGTCTCCTGCGGCAACATAGTTGCGTGCCTATACCCTGCAGCCACGGACTCAAGCGACCTGCGCATCGACCAAGCCGAAATCATCTCGTAATTTCCAGCGAACGCCAGCCTCGAAAACTGCGGCCAGTTTTCCGGCAGCGGACGCTTCACATATATATTCCCCTCCACCTGATAAACCCACTCATTCGTCCCGTCGGAGTCCTGGATAAAGGACCCGTAGGGTGAGCGGGTTTCGATGCGGTAGAGATTGCCGCGTCCCTTGATCGCGGTCTGGTAAACCTTGCGCCACTCGTGACGGAGGTCGGCGTTCGTTGTGATTTCTGCGATGGACTCCATGCGAAACGTGTCCGCGCCCGTGGCATAGGTTCGTGCAACGGCCTTCAGGAGCGCGACGGGATCCGTGAAGTCCTTCTGAGGCTCCTGCGCCCGCGCTGCGCAGGCAGCTAGCAGCAGCAATGTGAGAGTTATCGCACCGTTCCTCATCGGCTCGATTGTATCCTCTCGAGCAGTCCTATTGGCGGCCACTTAAAACTCCTCGGCCGTCGCTGGCGCTCCATCACCTGCAGATTGCCTCGATGATTGCCTTCGTGCCTGGCCCCGGGGTCGCAAATTGACCCACTAGCCCCGCCCGTAGGCGGCTGGTATATCATGACTATGCCCGCTCGAGGCCGGAAATGAAGACTATAAGGCTTCTATTACTCGTGGCGCTCGGCGTCTCAATCGCCGCAGCGCAACATCTGCTGTACGTCGCCAGTCCGGGTACTCGCAATTACGTCGAATACGGCGGTATTGGCATCCTCGTCTTCGACATCGACAAAGGATACAAGTTTCAACGCCGCATCCCGACCTGGAGTGTCCCGGAAGGCAAGAAGCCCGAGAACGTCAAGGGCATCGCAGCCAGCGCCAAAACGGGGATCGTGTACGTGACATCCCTGACTCGCATGATCGCGATTGATGCGGTCTCCGGCCGTCAACTCTGGGACAAGTCCTACGAAGGCGGATGCGATCGGATGGCGATTTCTCCCGATGGGAAGATCCTGTACGTTCCGCAACTGGAGGGCCCGTCGTGGCACGTTGTGAACGCCGCCACTGGCGACGTGATCGAAACCGTGCAGACCAACTCGGGCTCGCACAATACCATCTACGCCGCCGACGGCTCGCGCGTCTTCCTGGCTGGTTTGCGATCCTCGCTTCTCTCCGTCGCCGACCCGAAAACGCACCGGGTAGCCAGCACCGTGGGTCCGTTCGACAACGTGATCCGGCCTTTCACCGTCGACGGGAGCAATACGCTGGTCTTCGTCAACATTAACGGCCTGCTGGGCTTCGAGGTTGGAGATTTGCGGACCGGCAAGAAGCTGTATCGCGTCGAAGTTGAAGGCTACAAACAAGGCCCGGTGAAGCGTCATGGCTGCCCAAGTCACGGGGATCGCGCTGACGCCTGACGAAAAGGAAATCTGGGTGGCCGATTGCGCGAACGACGCCATCCATGTCTTCGATGCAACGGTAATGCCGCCCAAGCAGGTGACCAGCATATCGCAGCGCGATTGCGTGGGTTGGTTGAGCTTCAGCATGGACGGCAAGGTCGCGTATTCGTCCACCGGCGAGATCATCGACGTCGCGACCAAGAAGATCGTAGCGGCGCTGGAGGATGAAACCGGCCGCCAGGTGCAGAGCGAAAAACTCCTCGACCTGGTGATCGCGAACCGCAAAGTAGTTCGCGCGGGAAATCAGTTCGGGATTGGAAGCAAGGGGCTGAAGCACCCGTGACAAATTCCTGGAATAATAAAAGAGGCGGCGCCTAAGGCCGCCGGATGATGCAGATGGCGGCACAGGTCCAAAGTCGTCTTTTCTGTCCGAAATGCGGCTGGAGCAACATTCGGCCGTCGGCCCAGCATGGCTTCCTCGATGCCGTTCTGGCGGTCCTATGGCTGGCCCCTCTTCGCTGCAGGAACTGCCGGCAGCGCTTCTATCGTTTTTCACGCCGCAAGTGGAACACATTCCCTCCGGTTGAAGCCACCATAGCGCGGCCCAAGCGTGCGTTATCCATCCTTGAAGAACCCCGGCCGGTTCCTAAGCCCATGGCAATCGCTGCGCCGCCGTCACCGCCGCCACCGCGGGACGTCGATGAACGGCGCTCCATTCTGGTCGTGGACAGTGACCTTTCCGTGCACAGGCTGCTGCATCGCGTGCTGGAAAGAGAAGGCTACCGCATACATGAACTCGGTCACTCCACGGATCTGCTTAGGGAGTTGCGCTCAGCACCCGTGGATCTTCTGATCACGGATCCGGATATGCCGCAGCAGGAAGGACTGGATGCAATCGGCTCACTGGTGCGTGAGTTTCCGGCTCTGAAGATCCTCGTGCTCTCCGGCAGTTTCAAGATGCGTGGTCTCCCCGAAAATGTTGCTGTTCTAGCGAAGCCCTTCCGCACGGAGGCCCTGCTGGAGTGCGTGCGGACGGCGCTGGGCCATACAGAAGCAACGCAAGTCCGCAGCCTCATTTCTTAACGCCCGAAAAGCCCGAGCCGCGAGCAAACCGAGCCGCGACCGGCAGGGAGCGCTACCACCAAACAATCTGTGCACACTCCGGACTCGCTTCGCCAAGGAGCCCCACCACAAAACTAAAATGGAAGTTAGATGTCCCCCGCGCGGCAAATCGCCTTCGAAGTCCTTCGCAAGGTCCGTGCCGGTGGCCACGCATCCGACCTTCTTCTGAAGGACGCCGCGGCGCTCACCACGCGTGACGCCGGACTGGCAACGGAAATCGTATTCGGATGCCTCCGCCGTCAGGCGCAGCTCGACCATCTGATCGAGCTACTGGCCTCCAGCCGGCTGGATCCGGAGATTCGCATCGCTTTGCGCATGGGCATCTACCAACTGCGCTACATGGACCGCATTCCCGCGCACGCCGCCGTCGGCGAGAGCGTCGAACTGGCCAAGCGCGCGCGCAAGCGATCCGCCGCCGGCTTGGTGAATGCAGTGCTTCGCCGAGTGGATCGCAAGCCCATCGCCTGGCCCGACCGTGCCGCATATCTCTCCACGCCCGAATGGCTGCTCGAAAAATGGGACCGCCAGTTCGGATCGGAAACCGCTGAAACCATCGCCCGCGCGTTTTTGAAACCGGCCAAAACCTACGTCGCGGAAACGGGCCGGATTCAGGACATTGGCGCGCAATCCGTGGTGCCGCATCTCGATCTGCATCCCGGACTTACGTTTCTCGACCTGTGCGCCGCCCCCGGCAACAAAACCGCGCAGGCGCTCGCATGCGGCGTCCGCACGATCGCCTGCGACGTCAACTGGCATCGTCTCAGCCAGCTCGGCGACCTGGATTGCCCGCGAGTCGTGCTGGATGCCACGCGCGCCCTCCCGTTCCACGCCGAGTTCGATCGCATTCTGGTCGACGCGCCCTGTTCCGGCACCGGGACCTTGAGCCGCAATCCCGAGATCAAATGGCGCCTCCAACCGCCGGACCTGATCGACCTGCATCGCAAGCAAGTCGCCATGCTGCGCAGTGCGCTCGACCATTTGAAGCCCGGCGGCCGGCTGGTTTATTCCACCTGCTCGCTTGAAGAGGAAGAAAACCGTGCCGTCCTCGCTGCCGTTCCCGGGCCTTGGCGCGTCACCGAACGCCTTCCCGGCATCCAGGAGGGAGATGGCTTTTTCGTCGCTGTGTTAACATCAGAATAGTCCGCAAATGGTTGAGATCCTTCCATCTATCCTCGCGGCGGATTTTGCCCGTTTGGGCGAGGAGATCGCCAAGGTCGAACGCGCCGGCGCCTCCATGCTGCACGTGGATGTGATGGACGGCCATTTCGTGCCGAACATCAGCATCGGCATACCGGTGGTGGAGTCGATCCGGAAGGCTACGCGCTTGAAGCTGGATGTACACCTGATGATTAGCGACCCCGACCATTACGCCCCCGAGTTCATCAAGGCCGGCGCCGACCACGTGTTGGTCCATCAGGAGGCCTGCAGGCACCTGGATCGCACATTGCGGATGATTCGGAGCGAAGGCGCCCTCGCCGGGGTGGTGCTGAATCCGGCGACGCCGATCGCCACTTTGAGCGAAGTGCTTCCTCTGGTGGATCACGTGCTGATTATGAGCGTGAATCCGGGATTTGGGGGCCAGGAGTTCATCCCCAACGCCCTGCACAAGATTCAGGCGTTGGCGTGGAGACGCAAGGAGTTAGGTTTGGATTTCGCCATTGAGATCGATGGCGGTGTAGCGCTGGACAATGCCGCCGAGATCGTGCGCGCCGGGTGTGACTGGCTGGTGGCAGGGTCGTCGATTTTTCACACTCCGGACGCCGGCCAGGCGTTCGCCGATATGCAGCGGGCGGCGCGGGAAGCCACGCTCGTCAGAGTTTAGTTTAAGCTGGTAGGTTGATAATCATGTTTCAAAAACTTTTCATCGTTGTGCTGATGGCCGGACTGCTCGCTTCCTGCGGTTTCCGCCGCAAGAAGTACGAGAACCCCATCACCAAGGACACCAAGCAGCCGGACAAAGTCCTCTACGACCGGGCCGTCAACGATATCGAACACAGCCGATACGAGGTCGCCCGCATCACTTTGAACACGCTCATCAACACCTACGATCAGAGCGAATTCCTGGCCAAGGCCAAGCTCGCGATCGCCGACAGTTGGTTCCGTGAAGGCGGCACCGCCGGCTTGGCGCAGGCCGAAGCCGAGTACAAGGACTTCATCCTCTTCTACCCGACCATGGAGGAGGCCCCCGAGTCGCAGCAGAAGATCTGCCTGATCCACTACAAGCAGATGGAAAAATCCGACCGGGACGAGAGCCAGGCGCTGCGCGCCGAGGAAGAGTGCCGCCAGCTCATTGTTCAGTTTCCGAATAGCAAGTTCGTCGAGGAGACGCAGCAGCTCTTGCGCAACATTCAGGAGGCGCTGGGAGACGCCGAGTATAAGGTCGGGGCTTTCTACTACAAACGCGGCGACAACCCGGCGGCTGCGAACCGCCTTGCGCACCTGGTGGATCAATATCCTCTGTACAGCAAGGCCGACGCGGCGTTATGGGAGATGGGTGAATCTTTCGGTCGCATGGGTCCGCGCTTTCGCAAACAGGCCGGCGAGTCTTATGCCCGTATCGTGAAAGACTACCCGTTCAGCGACTACGTCGATAACGCCAAGAAGAAGCTGACGGGACTGGAGATGCCCATTCCTGATGCCGATCCGGTGGCCTACGATCGCCAGAAGTGGGAATACGACAATCACCAAAAGGCTTCGATGCTTTCGCGCGGCACAGGATTCTTAAAGCGAGGTCCGGACGTCAGCGCCGCGGCCCGGGCGGGCGCGCCCGCCATGACTTCCATCAAGCCTGGCGTTCCGGTGAGCGTTCCTCCGCCGGCCGTCGCTCCGGGCTTCAGCGGCGATGTGACCGCCACGACGGTAAGCGGCGGCGATTCCTCCGCCATCGACACCAAGCCCGATGCCCGCGCCAATCCGCCGGCTTCATCCGATACCAAACCCACTGACGCCAAGCCCGCCGACTCCCAGCCGCAGCAGGCGCAACCTGCGGCCGATCAGCCAAAAGGCAAGAAAAAACCGAAGAAGGAAAAGAAACCGAAGCAGCAGCCTGCTGTTACGCAGCCCGCTCCGAATCCGCCCGACAAGCCCTGATGAGCCGCATCCTGCTCGCTGACGACAGTCCGCACGCGCAGCGGATGGGCGAGCGGATTCTGCGGGAAGAAGGCTTCGAAGTCGTCAGCCTCACCGATGGCGATACTGCTCTGTTGCGCCTGGCCGATGTCGACCCAGACCTGATTCTTGCAGACGTGTTCCTTCCCGGAAAGTCCGGCATGGAAATCTGCCGTCACGTGAAAAACGATCCGCAACTGCGTCACGTTCGTGTGGTGCTGACCGCCGGTCTCCTGGAACCGTTCGACGAGGAAGAAGCCGCGCGCGCAGGATGTGATGCGATCGTCAAAAAGCCTTTCGAGGCGTCCAAAGTGATGGGGACCATTCACCCGCTGGTGCGGGAAGCCAAACTGGCGCGCGGGCTTTTTGCCGAAGTGCTCGCTTCCGCCGCGGCATCGCCTCCCAGCGAAACCGTCGCAAACCCGCCGGCTCCATCCCCCGAGATCGATCCTGAACGCGTTCGCGCCGCCATCACGCTCGCCCTCGACGCCTCCTTGCCCGCAATGATCCAGGAAATCACCGAGCGCGTCTTGATAGCATTGGGACATTGACGCATGCCTGACAACACCTTCGATATCGTTTCCAAGATCGACCTGGCGGAAGTAAACAACGCCATCCAGCAAGCCATGAAAGAGGTTTACCAGCGCTACGATCTCAAGAACTCCAAGTCGGACATCCAGCTCAACGAGAAGGACCACAAGATCGTGCTCGCCAGCCAGGATGAGTTCAAGCTGAAAGCCGTCGCGGACGTCTTCGAACAGAAGCTGGTGAAGCGGAAAGTGCCTTTGAAAGGCTTGACCTTCGGAGCGATCATCCCCGCGGCTGGATCCACGGTGCGCCAGGAAATCTCCCTGCAGCAAGGCATTCCCATCGAAAAGGCGCGGGAGATCGTGCGAGTGGTGAAGGACAGCAAGAAGAAAGTGCAAGCATCCATCCAGGGCGATTTTGTGCGCATCGCCGGGCGCGACCGCGACGTGCTGCAGGACGTGATTGCGTTGCTGCGCGGCCAGGACTTCGGCATCGACATGCAGTTCACCAACTATCGCACCAACTGATGCCGCGCCGCATCGAATCGCTTTTTATCGGCGGTCCGGGAAGCTGGAAGCGCTGCTCGAAGAACCCGAAGATCAAGCGCCGCGCAAGGCCGCGCTGGTCTGTCATCCGCATCCGCGCCACGGCGGCACGATGCACAACAAAGTTGTCTACCGCATCGCGCGAGCGCTACGCCGCGCGGGCGCCGTGGTCTTGCGCTTCAACTACCGCGGCGTCAACCTGAGCGAAGGCAAATACGACAACGGAATCGGCGAAATCGAAGATGCCCGCGCCTGCCTGGAATTTCTGCGGTCGCGCTATCCCGGATTGCCGTTCACGCTCGCAGGCTTTTCGTTCGGCTCAAGGATTATCCTCAAATTAGGCTGCGAGCCTATAGGCGCCAGCCGCCTGATCGCCGTAGGCTTTCCGGCCGACGACGAACAGAGCCAGCAACTGGGCCGCTGCGAAGTCCCCCGCGTCTTCATCCAAAGCACCCGCGACGAATTCGGACCACGCGAAGCCATGGAAGCATACTTCGCCACGCTACCCCAACCGAAGCACCTGATCTGGGTGGAAGCCCACGATCACTTCTTCGCAGCCGGCCTGGATGAATTCGAAGAAGCAGTCTTTAGATTGGCCGCGAATGAACGCAAATGAACGCAAGATTCTTATTCGCGTTAATTTGCGTTCATTCGCGGCCTATGACTTTGGGTGGTTTACGTCGCGTGCCGCAACTGCCGCTCAATCCTGCGCGCAGCCCGCTCGCCGATCAACTTGGCCACTTTGCCAAGCAGTCCCGGAATATCTTCCGGCGTGATCAGCATCCGAACCTGGCGACTCGGCTTCGAGGAGTTCTGGTAAGTGGTCACAATCGCCGTAGCGGGCTTGTAATCCATCATCTTGGCGTGAGCCAGCACCTTGAGACCAGCCTCCGGAGACTCCATCTGGAGGTCGCTCAATACCAGTTGATACTCCTGCTCGTCCAGCTTTCCAACGGCTTCGGCGGCCGAAGCGGCTGAATCCACGTGATATCCGCCAGCCCGGAGCACGGTTTGTAACGTTAAACGCGAAGTCGGATCGTCGTCCACCAGAAGGACTCTGGCTAGCTCAAACTCCAGACTTGGTTCTGGGTTACAGTGTTTCACTTTACGCTACCGGTCTCCTAGGTATAGTTTAAACCAATACTTTAGAAATGGAAGAGTAGATTTCAGACCCGGCTGTTCCTACCGTCGTAGTACCGGACTAGGACTCCTGGAACACCCTCTGGAAGATACGGTCAACGTTCGCTAACTGCCTGGAAACAGAGAAGCTTTCCGCGATCTGCTGTTTGTTCAGGTACTTTGTAACGTTCGGGTCGGCCTGAATCGCGGCCCGAAAGTCCCCGTCCTTTTCCCAGGACTGCATGGCGTGTCCCTGGACCAACCGATAGGCTTCCTCACGGAGCATCCCCGCCGCAGCCAGATCGAGCAGCACTTGTCCTGAGAAAACCAGGCCCTTGGTCAGGTCCAGGTTCTTCTTCATCCGCTCGGGATCCACCCGCAGGCCGGAGATCAGCCAGTCCGTCTTGGCCAGCATGTAGTCCACCAGAATCGTCGAATCGGGCAGAATAATGCGCTCCACCGACGAATGCGAGATGTCCCGTTCATGCCACAGCGCGACGTTCTCGAATGCCGCCTGCGCATTGGCCCGGACCACGCGCGCCAGCCCGCAGATCTGCTCGCAAGTAACGGGATTACGCTTGTGCGGCATCGCTGAAGAGCCCTTCTGGCCGGCTGAAAACGGCTCTTCGGCTTCGCGCACCTCCGTACGTTGCAGATGCCGGATTTCGAGGCTGATCTTCTCGAGCGCAGCGGCGATCAACGCGAGCGCGGCCACGTAATTGGCGTGCCGGTCGCGCGAAATCACCTGCGAAGCGATCGGCGCCGCGCGAAGTCCCACGCGGCGGCAAATGCGCTCCTCCGCCTCCGGACCAATGTGGCCGAAGGTCCCGACGGCGCCGGAGATCTTTCCAGTGCGCATCTCCTCGGCAACGGCCGTGAACCGCTCCAAATTGCGGCGGACCTCGTCGTACCAGAGGGCCAGTTTCAGCCCAAACGTAATCGGCTCGGCGTGCATCCCATGCGTCCGGCCGATCTGCACGGCGTCTTTGAACTCGAACGCCCGCGTCTTCAGCGAAGCCGCTAACTTATTTATTCCCTTGAGGATAATCCCCGATGCTTCCCGCACCTGGAGCGCCTGCGCCGTGTCTACTACGTCGTTCGAAGTCAACCCGTAATGCAGCCAGCGCGACGCCTCGGCGTGACCGGCCGCCGCCATGCTTTCCGACACCGCCGTCGTAAACGCAATCACATCGTGCCGGACTTCGCGCTCGATCTCTTGAATGCGCGCCACTTGGAAGCCGGCATGCTTGCGCAGCAGCCGCGCGGCGTCTTCCGGCACTTCACCGGTTTCGGCCAAAGCCTCCGCCGTCGCCAGCTCCACTTCCAGCCAGGCGCGAAACTTGCTTTCCTCGCTCCAGATTCGCCCCATCTCGGGCCGTGTGTAGCGCTCAATCATTCAGTAAGTGAACACCTCGGTTTGTTGTTTTGGTTCCGCCACCACGAGCCGCGTGAACAAGGAACGTCCAGCGCCTTCCAGCGCGCGGCCGGCCGTGGTTCGCACGATCTCGGGATGATTGTTATGTTCGCTCAAGTGCCCCAGCACCAGTGTACTGATGGACGAGTCCAGATCGCAGCGTATGAAATCCGAAACGATGTCGTTCGAGAGATGCCCTTTGCGCCCCATCACGCGCTGCTTCACCGACCAGGGATATGGGCCAACCTTCAGCATCTCGATATCGTGATTCGATTCGAGCACCAGCAGATCCGCGCCGCGCAGGTGGAACTTGATGGAGTCCGGCACGTAGCCGAGATCGGTAACCAGTCCGATCTTGATCCCTTGCGTGCGAAAGCAGAACCCCACCGGATCGATCGCATCATGCGGAATCGTGAAACTGTCGACGTCGATATCGCCAACCTGGAAAGTTGCGCCTGCCTGAAAGCAATCCAGCTTGGGCGTGTACTCGCCCCACGGGATCGCCGGCGCCGTGAGCCGCGTAATGTAGATGGGAATGTCGAGTTGCTTTGCGAGAGTCACCAGTCCGCTCACATGATCCGAATGTTCGTGAGTGACCAGGATCGCATCCAGTTGTTCCGCCTGCTCGCCGATCGCGGCCAGCCGCGCGAGAACATCGCGCCTGGCGAGTCCGGCGTCCACCAGGACGCGCGTGCGCTCGGTTCGGATGAAAGTGGAATTCCCCGAACTGCTGCTCGCGAGCACGCAGGCCTTGACGATGAGACTCCTCCCGTAAGTTGTAGGTTAACATTTGGGACCGTGTGGGGCAGCCCTTCTGGGCTGCAGCCGCCTTTCCAGGCGGCTCCGTACTACGAAGGCTTTTTTGCGCCGAGCTTCACGATGGACGCGGCCGCCATGTAGCGCACCGCGTGATGCTCGTCGTTGAGCAGCGGCATCAGCTTCGGAATCGAATCTTGATTACCGCGCTCGCCCAGCGCCTTGGCCACGGCCACGCGAACGGCCCAGCTTTTGTCATCGAGCGCCCACTCGAGCAGTGTCAGCGCGTAAGGATCGGAATCCGTGGCCAATACGCCGGCCGCCAGCGCGCGTCCTGGCGTGCCCGAATCCTTCTTGGTCTCTTTCATCGCTTCTTGTATGGCGTCGACGCCGATGGAGGCCGGGCCCAGAATGCCGGCAACTTCCTTCACGCCCATCAGCGCGAGCTGCGGAGGCGTCAGTTTGTGCTTTGCGTCCCGCATGGCAGTGTGGAGCTTGCCGGGCGTGTCCTTGCGCTCGCCTTCGATTACCTGCTGGAAAATCTCTCGCGCGCTGGTATCGCCCAGCTTCCATAACGATCTCGCGGCAGTGAAGCTCACTTCAGGTTTGTCGTCCAGCGCCGCCTTCAGGCTCGGGATCGCATCTTTCGATCCCATTTCACCTAACGTGGCGGCAGCCGTCTGACGCACCAGAGTCTCCTTATCCTGCAGAGTAGCTTCGACTCGCTGGACAGCCTCCGCCACCGGCCCGATTGTTCCCATGGCAGCGATAGCTTTCTTCCGATGTTCGGCGTCACTATCCTGAAGTCCGTTGTTGAGCGTCTCCCAAGCCGCGACCGTGGGCGGCCCGGAAAGGCCGGTCGTGTCCTGCGAAGCCAGCTCGAACACGGTGTACTTGGATTGCCGAACTGGTGACAACAGCAAGACACCCGCAGTCACGACGTAAGCAATTTGTGTCCGATAAGGCATAAAAACACCCCCAAGCTCCCAACTACTGGACTCCGCCCGAAACCGAATGTTTCATGCCCACCACCTACCACCCACCTCCCGCCTCCCCTTACAATAGAATTTCCATGAAAGCCCGCGTCTACGTATCCATGAAACCGACTGTCCTCGATCCACAGGGACAAACCATCCGCTCCGCTCTGGCCGGCCTCGGTCACACCTCGATCGCCGCCGTGCGCCAAGGCAAGTTTTTCGAGATTACGCTCGAGCCCGGCACGGATCGCGAAAAGGCGGCCACCGAGCTCGATCAGATCGCCCGTGACGTGCTCGCCAACCCGGTGATCGAGGAGTATCGCGTGGAGTTTGTCGAGTAGTCAGTCTGAGGTGAGGCCCGCGAGCCGCGCCCGAATAATCCGCTCGGCGGACTCCACCAGTTCCCGAACCACTTCGGCCGCGGGTTTCATCTCATTGACGAGCCCTGTCGACTGTCCCGCGAGCAGGGCCATGGACTCGATGTCGCCCGTCGTATCGGCTCTTGGCGGAAAACCCATGAAACGCCGCATCGGCATGCGTTGCCCGCCGAACGTCGTTTCTCCGATTTCGGGTTCGTCGCGGCGTTGCTCCGATCCGCGCGCCTCGTTGCTGAGCCACTCGTCGACGAACGGCGTGCGCAACGTTCGATGCGGCGCGTTTGGCCAGCCGTAGCCGAACATTGTGGTTCGCACGGTGTCTTCTTCGGTGGATTCCAGCACCTTCTGTTTGTATGCAGGATGCGCGTTCGCTTCGGGTGTAGCGAGGAACCGCGTCCCGAGCACGACGCCCTCGGCCCCCAGCGCCAGCGCCGCAACGAACCCGCGCGCATCCGCGATTCCGCCAGCCGCAACCACGGGCACCGGCGCAACCGCGTCCACTACGCGCGGCACCAACGCCATGGTGCTGATGTTCCCGGCAATGTGCCCGCCGGCCTCGACGCCCTGCGCGATGACGACATCCACTCCGGCCTTGGCTGACCGCAGCGCAGCTTCCACCGAGCCGACCTGATCGATCACCTTCGCGCCCGCTGCATGCGCGCGTTCCACGAATCGCGACGGATCGCCCCAGAAAAACGAGACCACCGGAATCCGCTCCTCCAGACACACCGCGACATGCTCATCCACCGGGAACTCGAGGATCATATTCACGCCGAACGGACGTGCGGTCAACTGGCGCAAACGCTGGATCTGCTGCCGCAGCAAATCCGGCGGATTCCCGCCGAAAGAAATTAGCCCCAGCCCTCCGGCATTGCTGACCGCCGCCGCCAGCTCCGGGCTGGTGATCGCCGGTCCCATGGGAGCGACGAACACCGGTACGTCAATGCCCAGCAGCTCGCAAACTCGTGTGCGTAGCGGCAACCGGATGATCTCAGAACTTCAGCTTCAATGCGAACTGGATGATGCGCGCGTCGTTGGCGCTGACGATCTGCCCGAACCCGGCCCCGATCGTCACTCCGGGTACGCCAAAGTTGGAATGATTCAATGCGTTGAAAAACTCCGCGCGGAACTGTGCCGAGAGCCGCTCGTAAATCGTGAAGTCCTTGGAGAGGTTGAAATCCAGATTCACCAATCCGGGCGCGCGGAGAATGCCGACGCCGGAATTTCCGAAGAGGTGGTTGGGCACGAAGCCGGCCGCACCCGGCGTATTGCTCAGCGCCACGAATGCGTTAGTAGGGCTGTTGTCGAACCAACGGTCCACGGTTCGTTGATCGTCCGGCAAAGCGCCATTTACAAGGCGGTCGGGCCGGGAGCGGCGCTCGCCCCCGATATTAACGATCTGGGCTTGGTTGATAGTGAGCGGCAGGCCGCCCTGTGCGACGAAGATCGGCGAGAATTCCCATCCGCCGAAAGCCAGATCCGCTCCGCGAGACCAGGTATTGCCATGGGTCTTGCCGCGGCCGAAGGGCAATTGCCAGACGCCCGACAGCACGAAGCGATGCGTGACATCGAACTCGGATGGTCCGTATTCCAGACGCCGGCGGTGTGGATCTTGCGGCTCTTTGTACTCGCCCACATCCACGCCATTTCCCGCGCCGCTGGTGGAAAGGTGGTCCACAGAATCAGTGAGCGCTTTCCCGTAAGTGTACGCCGCCAACAGCGTGAGCCCTTTGGAGAAGCGGCGCTCCAGCTTAGCTTGGAACGAGTTGTAATTCGCGATCCCCAGATCCTCCAAGATTTGGATATCGCCATTGAACCCAAGTGAAGCCAACTCGCGCGGCCCTGGGACTGCTGCACCTTGCGCATTGAACGTGACAGAATTTGGATTCAGATTGCGGAACGACGGCAGCTTCAGCGCGCGATTGCCGACGTAAGCCAGGTCGAACACCGTATCCTGGAAGATTTCCTGCTGGATGCCAAAGCTGTATTGCTGCACATAGGGCGAACGCTGGTTGGGATCCTGCGCCTTTCTCGCAACCGTGCTAAGATTCACCCGATTAATATCCACGAAGCCCGGTGGAACTCCATCCTGCAGCCGGAAAATGGCGTTGGTCGCGAGCAGCGGACCGCTTCCTGAGATGTTGGAGTCCGCCAGAATGATGAATGGCGGATTGAATCCCAGCAGGCCCTCGCGCCCCAGCCGGTTGGAGTGGTTGTAGAAGATCCCATACGCGCCACGAATCACAGTTTTCGCGGTTGCTGAATAAGCGAAACCCAGCCGCGGCGCAAAATCGTTACGGTCCGGATGGATCAGGGCCTGCTCGAACAGCGATCCGTCTTTGCCCGTGATGAATTTCCCCGTCGCGGAGTCGAAGTTGGCCCACTTGAAATCGCGCTCGCGCGGCGGTGTCGCAAACTCATAGCGCAGCCCCAGGTTCAACGTCAGCTTGCGAGACACTTTCCAGTCGTCTTGCACAAAGAAGAAATACATGTGCTGGTAAATATCGAAAGTTGTATTGGAGTCCTGCTGGTATCGCGATGGGAAGCCCAGCAGCAAGTCGGCCAAGGCATTTTCCCACCTGCCGTTCACGCCGCTGAAACGCCCGGTCAGATCGAATTGACCCAGCAGCGAGCTGACATCCCGGATTCCAGTATCCAGATTCAAAAGCTCCGCGCCAAACTTGAATGCGTGTGAGCCGCGATGCCAGGCTACGGACTCGCGCACGTTCATGCTGCGCGGCGTCTGGAATTGCGGCACGGAGGTGGTTCGCCCAATCCGCCGCGAGATAGCGCCGTTAAAATTGAAAACCGGAATGCCGCCGCAAATCGATGGATCGGAGGGCGCGTTCTTCAGACCGATCAGGTCGCCCGGACAGGGCGTGCCAAAATTCGGCGGAAGCTGGAAATAATTGCCCAACGAGTACCCGAAGCGCGTTTCGGAAACGAGTGTAGGCGACAAGATCCACACCAGACCGGCCGCCATGGCCTGCGACTTCAGATCCGCCGTTCCAAACGTGTCGTTGAACGAGCCTTCCGACAGCCCCGGCCGGGGCGCTGGACGGAAGAGATTGGTTTTGGAGAAGGAATAGCGGCCGAAGACGCTGATCCTGTCGGAAACGTTGTGATCTCCGCGAAGATCGAATTGATTGGTGTGATTGCGATCCACCGGCACGCCGACGAAATTGTTGTCAAAGGTCGGAGAGGCCGTGTTCGGGTCGGGACTCACATTGATTACTTTTTGGCCAACCTGATCGATCATGCTGCTGGGTATCTTCCAGCAGTTGCCTTTTCCGTCGTTGCACGCGGGTGTGGCGGCGATGCGGAAGTCCTGTCCGGTGTCGCTGGGGTTGAACGGACTGAAGATCGGTGTGGCGAACATTCCCTGACGCCAGATCGGTTGCGGAACCGAGCTGAAGCGCACAATACCCGCGGCGTCGCGCAGACCCTCGTAGTCGCCGAAGATGAAAGTCTTATTCTTGACGATCGGTCCGCCGGCCGCGGCGCCGAACTGATTGCGTTGGCGGAATGGCTTGGCCAAGCTTGCTTTGTTCGCGAAGAAGTTGCTGGCGTCGAGCTGGCTGTTGCGTATGAACTCGTACACGGAACCGTGCAGGCTGTTGCCACCGGAGCGCACCACCGCGTTCACCAGCGCGCCCGCGCTCCGTCCGAATTCAGCCTGGTACGCATTCGTCTGGATCTTGAACTCCTCGATCGCTTCCACCGACGGCTGGACTACCTGCGCGTTCAAGCCGCGATAGCTGTTCGAGTACGAAGTATTATCTACGCCATCGAGCTGGAACGCATTCTGGAAGGCGCGATTGCCGTTGACGTTGAACACGCCGCGGAAACCGATGGACTGAAGTCGCGGTGTGGGCACGAGCACGCCCGGCGATAGCAGTGCGAGTTGATTATAGTCGCGCCCGTTGAGCGGCAGCTCGACCATTTTCGTCTGATCGATCACCGCGCCGCGGCTGCTCGATTCGGTTTCGAGCACGGGAGCCTCGCCGGTCACGTTCACCTGCTCGGTGACGGCGCCGACCGTAAGCTGTATGTCCAGTCGCGCGGCTTGATTCACCTGCAGTACCACGCCGGGAGAGACCGATTGCTTGAAGCCTTGAGCCGAGACCATCACGCGATACGAGCCGGGCCTCAGGTTCGGGAACAAGTAGCGGCCTTCGCCGTTCGCGACAGCGGTGCTCTCGATGTTCGTGGCCTCGTTGACTGCCTTGATGGTGGCATTTGGAACCACCGCTCCAGCCGCGTCTGTGATGGTGCCCGTCAGGGTCGCCGTTTCAAATTGCGCGAAAGCTAACACACCCGCCAACGCGATGCACAACACGGTTGCAATCGTTGCTCGTCTGGTCATCATGGACCTCCCTCTGAACGTAAGTGGTATTCAGTATATCGCGTCTCCGGCCGCAAAAATCTGGGGACACTCCGGGCGAGCTTCGCACGCTGTTCGTTTCCTCCTCGCTCGCAGGCGTGTCCCCAGATTTTTCCTCGGTAGATAGCGCAACCGCTATCCTTGAGTACATGACCCGGTGGATGGCCACCTTCCTCCTCCTCACCACCCCCGCCGCGCCGCAAGAGATGAAACTCGCGCGCGTCGTCGAGCTGAAAGGCACCACGTACCACGTGCAAGGCGTCGACTTCGACAATCGGCGCGTGTGGGTAACTTCCGTTGACACGCCGCATCAGAAAGGCTTCCTGCACGAATTCTCACTCGCAACCGGCCAATTGCTGCGCCAGGTCGAGATCCAAGACGGCGTGCGCTTCCACGCAGGCGGCATCTCAGCCGACGGCGGTTCCCTCTGGATTCCCGTCGCGGAATACCGGCGCAACAGCAGCAGCGTGATCCAGCGGCGCAGCAAGCGCACGCTCGATCTGGAGTTTCAATTCGACGTGCCTGACCACATCGGTTGCATCGCCGCCACGCCCGACTCGCTCACTGGTGGAAATTGGGACAGCAAGGAGTTCTACGTGTGGGACCGCCGGGGCCAGCTCATCCGCCGCGTGACCAGCGACACCGCCAATGCTTATCAGGACATGAAGTTCGATGCGCAGCGGATCGTGGCCGGTGGCCTGCTCGCCGATCGCACTGGCGCGATCGACTGGCTCGATTATCCATCTCTCCACCTGCTCCGCAGACTAAAGGTTGGCAACACCGACCGCGGTTTCCCCTTCACGCGCGAAGGCATGGCGATCCACGGGAGGCAGCTCATGCTTCTTCCCGAAGACGGCCCCAGCCGTCTGTTCATCTTTAAATTAAATTAAGGAAAAATGTGCCGCCAAGCCGTTGAACTTAGTCGCAGAGTATGTTATTCTCACTTCGTGAAGAAGTTTCTCTATCCCTGCCTGCTAAGTAGCCGCGGCCACTTGTCATCCCGACTTAGTGGCTTACGGTCGTCGCTGTAAGTCTAAGCGTTTTCCCATCAATTAGTTTTTGCTCCGCTAGCCCAATCTGGCAGAGGCGCGCGCCTCAGAAGCGCGAGGTTCTGGGTTCGAATCCCAGGTGGAGCACCAATGGCTACGTACCCCAACCTTGGCAGAGGGAACGGTTTGAGATGCCGTTCAGTGCTGGTTCGAATCCAGCCGTAGCCACCATGCGGAAGGTGCTGCTGAATGGCCGGCAACTGGTCCCGAAAACCGGGGTGCGTTTCAACAGCGCAGGGGTTCGATTCCTCCACCTTCCGCCAAACATTTTCGGAGAGCATGGCGAATGGTTAGCCACCGCACTGCTAACGCGGAACAGTCGAAAGGCTCCACGGGGTTCGATTCCCCGGCTCTCCGCCATGGGTTGTTGGCCGAGCGGTCAGGCGCCGGATTGTAACTCCGGATCTCCATCGGAGACTCGAGCGTGGTTCGACTCCACGGCAACCCACCATGCGCCCGTAGCCCAACGGCAGAGGCACCTGGCTCAAAACCAGGCCAGTGCAGGTTCGAATCCTGCCGGGCGCACCAACGCATCACTGCTCTTCCTTCTTCCACTTCGGAAACAGCAGCGCCTGCACCTCGGGCTTGTCCAGATCCGCCTTCACGATCACGCGCGCCTGCAAGTCCATTTGCTTTGGTGGCGTCTCGCCGTTCAGTTTCATCACCAGGCTTTTCACCGCCTCGTACCCGATCCGGTACGGATCTTGCACCAGCATCACGTCGATGGTCCCGTCCTTCAGCGCCGCCACATGCTCATCGCTGAAGTCGAACGTCACCAGCTTCAACTTGCCCGACAACCCCCGCGCCTTGATCGCTTTCATCGCGCCGAGGGAATTCGCCTCCGCCGAGGCGAACATCCCGTCAAGGTCCGGATGCGCGGTTAGAATATTTTCGGCCGCATCGCGCGACTTGGCGGGGTCCGCCATTCCGTACCGCCGGTCGACAATGCGGATCGCTGGAAACTCCTTCGCCATCGTGTCCTCGAAGGCGCGCTCGCGGTCTCCCGTCGACATACCTCCAGGCTTGTGCATCAACTCCGCAACTTTTCCCTTCCCCCCTACCAACTCCGCCAGCTTGCGCGCTCCGGTCACACCGGCCCCATAGTTGTCTGTGGCGACGAACGTGACGTAGCCCGTCACATCCAAGCCGGAGTCGAACACTGTCACCGGAATTCCCACATCCATGGCGCGTTTTACCGGCGCCACCAGCGCAGTGTGGTCCGTGGCCGAAATGGCCAGTCCATCCACGTGCCTTGCGACCATGGAGTCCACAATCTCAATCTGGCGCGAGTAATCGGTCTCCTCCCGAGGTCCGTTCCACAGCACCTCCACGCCAAGATCCTTCTCCGCGGCACTTACCCCCGCGTGAATCGACACGAAGAACAGGTGCGAAGTGGCTTTCGGCACCACTCCAATCAATTTCTTAGACCGCTTCTGGCACGAAACCAGGGACAGCAGACAAATCACCAGGGCCATTTCGAATCGAAACTTGGATTGCATAGCTCACGCACAGTATACTCTCCGCATGAAGACGAATCATCAGTGGTTGATCGCCGCCCGCCCCCACGGGCTGGTCCAAGAATCGGATTTCAAGTCGGCGGAGACGCCGGTTCCCACGCCCGGCAACGATCAGGTTCTGGTCCGCAACGTGTATCTTTCTCTCGATCCCACCAATCGCGTCTGGATGAACGAAGCCGATTCGTACTTGCCCGCCCTGGCCATCGGCGACGTGATGCGCGGCGGCGCGATCGGCGTGGTGGAGGAGTCGCGCCATGCAGGCTTCGCCGCCGGGGATCTGGTGCAAGGACTGCTCGGCTGGCAACAATACGCGCTCATGCACGGCGCCGCGCTAACTAAGTTGCCGAAGGGCCTGCCCGTGCCGGTCACGGCGTTCTTCGGCCTGCTCGGCCACATCGGATTGACGGCCTATTTCGGATTGCTCGACATCGCGCAACCCAAGCCCGGCGAGACGCTGGTGATCTCGACAGCCGCGGGCGCGGTCGGCTCGCTGGCCGGGCAGATCGGCAAAATCAAAGGCTGCCGCGTCGTCGGACTCACCGGAAGCGATGAGAAGTGCCGCTGGATCCGCGAACTCGGCTTCGACGCCGCCATACATTACAAAACCGAAAACGTGCCCGAGAGCCTGAAGCGCCACTGCCCGGAGGGCATCGACGTCTATTTCGACAATGTCGGCGGCGCGATTCTGGAAGCGGTGCTCAACCTCATCAATCTGCGTGCGCGCATTTCGGTCTGCGGAATGATCTCGCAATATAACGCCGGCGATCCGCTTCCCGGGCCGTCCAACCTCGCCAACCTGATCATGAAGCGCGCCCGCATGGAAGGCTTTCTGTGCACCGACTACATGAATCGCGCCGAAGAGGCGTTCACGGCGCTGATCGGCTGGTCGCTAGCCGGCAAGCTCCAATATCGGGTAGACGTAGTGCAAGGCCTGGAAAACGCGCCCCGCGCATTGAGCAAATTATTCGATGGCTCCAACACAGGCAAACTGATCGTGCAAGTCGGGAATAGTCGCAACGGATGAACACGGATAAGACCATTCGCGTTCATGAGCGTTCATTCGCGGCCATTCAGTTTTATCCGTGTTCATCCGTGTCCATCCGTGGCCAGAAAACGCAGCCACCAGACTCAGGTATGATGATGCTAAGGGACCTGGGGATTGTGCCGAGAATCATCGCACAAATCGGCGGGGTGACATTAGCCTGCCTCGCGGCGTCGTTGTCGCTCGCGCAAGATTCGCACGGCACCATTGTCGGCCAGGTGACCGACTCTACTCACGCTGTCGTTCCTAGCGCCGTTGTCCGCGCCATCCGCACCGCCACCAATCAATCCATCGAGACCAAGACCGACTCATCCGGTTATTACTCGCTCGCGTTTCTACCCGCAGGCTCCTACACAGTCGAAGCCGTCGCGCAAGGCTTCAAGACCCTCACCAAGGACAACGTCGTTCTGCAAACCGACGACACCCTGAGCCTGCCCCTGGTGCTCGAAATCGGCAAAGTCGCCGAACACGTCTCGGTTTCAGCCGACAGCGAAAAGTTGCAGACATCCACTGCCTCCCGCAGTTATCGCTGGGATCCAGCGAAGCTCAAAGAGCTGCCGCTGATCGGCCGTCAAGCCTACACGCTCATCGGCCTCACGCCCGGCGTGATCTTCACGCAGGAAGAGTTCGGAACCAGCGGTTTCGTCAACCTGCGTGGCTTCGATATCAACGCCGCCTTCGTCATCAACGGAGGCATCCAGGGCACCAATCAGTTCTTGCTCAACGGCGCTCCCATCAGCCTGACTGGAAAATGGCAATACACGCCCACCATGGACTCCATCGAAGAGTTCAAGGTCCTCACCAACACTTACGACGCTCAATTCGGCCGCACGGGCGGCGGAATCGTCAGCACTACGCTCAAGTCGGGCACCAACACGTGGCATGGCACGGTCTTCGAGTATTTCCATAACGCCATTCTCGACGCCAACACCATCGAGAACAATCGACAGGGCGAGGGACGCGGCAAGCACAACACGCATCAGTTCGGCGCGGCAATCGGTGGCCCGATCCGCAAGGACAAGGATTTCATCTTCGGAAGCTACGAAGGCTTCCGCGAAGTGGCTGCCTATCCCATCGTTTCCGACACTCCGCCGCTCGACCTTCGCAGCGGCGAAGCCTTCACCAAGTACGGCATCAAAGTCTACGACCCGTTGACCGCACACCTGTGCCACCCCGGCATCGACACACCCACCGGCGTGGCATGCTTCGGTACCCAGATTCGCTACCAGTTTCCGAACAATATCATTCCCGCGACTCGCATCAGCGACATCGGCCGCAATATCCTGTCGCTTTATCCGGCGCCGAACGCCCGAGGACTGGTCCAGAATTATCTAGCCTTCGGCAACACCGGCGACTACCTCTACGACGAACCCATGATCCGCTGGGATCATGCTATGAGCGACAAGGATCGATTTTCCGTGGTGGCGGCAGCCGAGCGGGGCCACGAATTCCAGAGCAACAACGGCTTCCCACCGCCCGCCGACACTGGCAACGGCATCAACGATACGTTGGATCAGAACTACATCGCCGAATGGACCCACGTCGTGTCCGCCAACACCGTTCTGGATGGGCGCCTCTCGTTCGGCCGGTTTACCCAGTTTTTCCCCAACAGTTCCGGCGCCGGCGGCTTGACCGCCTCACAGCTCGGCATGACCATCCCGCACCCGCCTACCGTGAACGCGGATAATCCGCCGAGTATCGGTGTCGAATCCTTCAGTCCCATTATCGGCAACACGTTTACCTGGAGCACCCAAAATCAGTGGGACTTTCAACCCAACCTGATCCACACGCATGGTCGTCACGTTTTACACATCGGCGCCGAATTGGTCCATGCCGGCATCGGCTCCGCCAGCCCCGGGCGCGCGAATGGCCAGTTCAATTTTGCGCGCGCCTGGACCGACGAGTTCACCCGCGGTCCGAGAACGGGCCGCGACGGAAATTCGGTTGCAGATCTATTGCTCGGCACCCCTCAGAGCGGCTTCATCGATTACAACCAAAGCTCCTACCGTTCCTGGCCCTACTGGGCCTTGTACGTTCAGGACTACTGGAAGGTCGCGCCCAAGCTTTCGCTCAATCTGGGCCTGCGCTACGATGTCCAGCTCCCCATCGTCGAGCGATTCAACCGCATGAATGCCGGCTTCGATTTCACGGTGAAGAACCCGCTCAGCGACGAGATCATCGCCCGCTGGAACGAATTGAAGCAAACCTACGACAAGACGCATCCCAAAAATCCATATCCGGATCCACCTGCCGCAATTTATGGAGGCCGCTTGTTCGCCACCGGCAGTGCGCGCCGTCCCTACAACACGGATTGGACCGATCTGCAACCACGCGTTGGCGTAGCCTGGAATTTCCTCCCCAAAACCGTCTTTCGCGCCGGCGCCGGCATCTTCTACCGTACCGCCACACAGATGAATCAGTCCGCCGGTTTTAATCAGCGAACCAACTACATCAATTCATTCGACGGCGGCGTGCATCCTTCGGCTGATCTTACCGGGCTGTATTCGCTCGAGAATCCGTTTCCACTGGGAATCCTGCAGCCCACCGGCGCTTCGCTCGGCTACAAGACCGATGCCGGCCAAGCGGTAACATTCGACGGGCGCCAGCGTCCTATCCCGCGAACCTACGAATACTCCGCGGGCTTTCAGCGCGAGCTGCCGTGGAACGTTTTCGTCGATGCGTCCTACGTAGGCAGCCAGACCGTTCACGACTCCATGCCCACTCAGTACGACGCCGTGCCGTTCGATCAATTCCTGCTAGGCGCCGCCAACCCGTCATATTTGAACCGCCGCCTGCCGAATCCGTTCATCGGGATTCTGCCGACAACATCGGATCTGGGTGGTCTCGCGCAAATCACGGCGTACGATCTGTTGCGGCCCTATCCGCTATTCAACGGCATCACCGAGACAACCAATCCCTGGGCCAAGTACCGTTACGATTCGCTTCAGATTCTCGCGGAAAAGCGCGTTTTGGACACAGCCAAGACGGGCGTCTTCTTATTCCTGTTCGCCTATACTTTTTCGAAATCCTTCGAAGCCAGCCACCGTCTGAATCCTTGGAACCTCGCGGAGAAGCCGATCCACGAATTGAGCGCGCTGGACAAGCCGCACGCGCTGGCCCTGAGCGGGCTGTGGGACCTGCCGATCGGCTGGGGACGCCGCTGGTTCAATTCAGGCGGCCGCGTGGCCGGAGCTTTTCTGAACGGGTGGGCAGTGGATTGGATTCTGACCTACAGCTCCGGTTACCCCGTGAACAAACCGGATGCGATCTTTACCTGCCCCAGCTACAGCGCCCCCGGCGGCCAGACGCCGGAGCACTGGTTTAACAACGATACCGAGTGTTATCAAGCGCGGCCGCAATATTCGCTGCGCAATACCGAGGACCGCTTCTCGAACATCCGCAACCCCGCCGCCCCGCAACTGCATGCATCCATCGAAAAAACTTTCTGGATCACCGAAAAGTACGCGCTGCAACTCCGCGGCGAATCGTTCAACATAACCAACACCCCGGTCTTCGGCGCCCCCACCACGGATTTCAAAAACCCGCGCTTCGGCCAACTGCCGCTAGCCCAAACGAATTTCCCGCGCTACATCCAAATCGCCGCAAAGCTGGTTTTCTAGTTATCCGCGTTCATCAGCGTTCATCCGCGGCCTAATAATCCTGTCGAATCCCTTCGCCATCGAGGCGGGCGTCGCTACCAGAGAGTCTCAACCGCGTACCTCGGAATCTGTTGGTCCGCGGTGACGACCGTCAATCCTTCGTACTGCGCTTGCGCAATCAGTAACCGGTCGAACGGATCCTTGTGCAACATCGGCAGGCCGTCCAAAACTGGCAAGTGTTCGGACGCAAGTGGCAACATGGTCCAGGGCGAGTGATACAGGACTTGGTCGAGAATCTGGGCCAGCGGCGCCCCAAGCTGGAGCTTGCCGGCCTGGTGCTTGAGAATGATCTCCCAGACACTCGCGACACTAACCGTCAACGAACTGTCGGAGCGCGATAGCATTCGTTTTACACGCGGCGGCAGCCGGTTACTCGATGACAGTAGCCAGATCAGGACGTTCGTGTCCAGCAGAAACCGGCCCTTCAAAGGTACTCCTCGAACTCCCGCAGGGGAGCGTCGAAGTCATCGGCCATCCGGATCTTGCCCTTGAAGGCGTCCCAAGGGATCTGGGCCTTCTTATTCGACAGCCGCGTAAGCAGCGCCATTGGCTTGCCATGATTGGCAATCAGAATCTCCTCGCCGGCCGCGGCCCGCTTCACCAGCCGTGAAAGATTGCTCTTTGCTTCATGCATGTTTACCTGGGAAGCCATGTCTTCAAGTTAGCCCATATTTCGGACTAAGTCAAATCATTCGTGTTTATCGTCTTGATCGCAGCCTGATGATGCGCGCAAAGCCTTCTTTTCTCGCCGGTGCCTCCAGCCGCCCTGCCATCCGAAGAATCGCCGCCTCCGGCACCACCCGTCCACGATTCTGGTTGCGCTGAATGCACGCTTCCACGGGAACGTCGAAGAACAACGCCTCCAACTTACAATTGTTGCGGCGGGCCAGCGCGATGTACGGCCGCCGCTCCCACCGCGTCACGCGCCTCCCCGCCCGGATGCGTTGCCGAATTAGATACCGGATGGTGGAGAACACCGCGGCATGGATGCTCTGCTCTTCCGGATCGTCAGCGATCAACCGCCGGATCTCGTCCGACGAAATCGCATTGACGCCCAGCTTCTTGAGATAAGTCGACTTGCCGCTGCCCGGCAGGCCAACCGTAATAACGATTTTCACTAAACGACGTAGCGATCGGCCGCAAGCAGCCGCGCGGCGATTCGCCGGCGCGCCGCAATCGCGTTCACCGGCTCGAACTTGGTGAAGCGCTTGAGCACCGCAAGATTCGTGCGCAACGCGTCGCCTTCGGAACTCGCCGCCAGCACGTTGCGCGCCGCACTCTCCACGGTCTCCATCGCCTCTCGCAGAAACACCGGGCACATTTCCGCGGCTACTTCACCTTTGCGAGCCTTGCTCAGCTTCTGCGTGCGCAACCAGACCGACTCCATCGCGAACGCGTTCATCGAGATGTCCGTGATCGCGGCGAGAATCTCCTGCTGATCCTCAAGCCCGGTCATGTACTTCTGATACGCAACGCCCAGCGCGAGCAGCGCGGCCTTCTTCGCATTCGCCACCAACCGGCTGTCTTCATCGCCATCGGCGGAAAGCGCGGGCCCGCCCAGGATTTCGGCCTGCAACTTCGTGACGGCGGCCACTAGCGGCAACTGTCCCCGCTGCGCGCGCTTCAGAAGCATGCCCGTCGCCAGCAGCCGATTGATCTCGTTGGTGCCTTCGAAAATCCGGTTGATCCGCGAATCGCGATACGCGCGTTCCACCGGATAATCCTGATGATATCCGTACCCGCCGTGAATCTGCACGCCCTCGTCCACCACGTAGTCCAGCATCTCCGACGCGAAAATCTTGATGTAGGAGCACTCAGCGGCGAATTCCTCCACCGCCTTCAGCATCTCCTTGCTGGCGTTCGGATTCTTCCACGAGAAGCCTTCCAGCTCGTTTTCGATCAGGCCCACCACGCGATAGCTGGTGCTTTCGCCCGCGTAAATCCGGATCGCCATCTCCGCCAGCTTGTGCTGGATCATGCCGAACTCGGCGATCGATTTCCCGAAAGCCTTGCGCTCTTTCGCGTACTTCAAACAAACGCGCAGCACTTCCTTCGAGCCGCCAATCGCAAACGGTCCCAGCTTCAAGCGGCCCAGGTTCAAAATATTGAACGCGATGATGTGCCCGCGCCCGATCTCGCCGAGCACGTTCTCGACGGGCACTGGAACATTGTCCAGATAGATCGCCGTCGTGGAGCTGCCCTTGATCCCCATCTTCTTTTCTTCGGCGCCGGGCTGCACGCCCGGAAACTTGCGCTCCACCAGAAACGCGGTGAATTTCTCGCCTCCGATCTTGGCGAAGATGGTGTACAAGTCCGCGCCGCCGCCGTTGGTGATCCACATCTTTTGTCCATTCAGGATGTAATGCTTTCCGTCCGGACTCAAGTCGGCGCGCGTACGCGCAGCCAGCGCGTCCGAACCGGCCTGCGGCTCGCTCAAACAATATGCGGCGACCATTTCAGCGCTCGCGAGCTTCGGCAGATAGCGCTGCTTCTGCTCTTCGGTGCCGAACAACAGCAGCGGCAGCGTGCCGATGCCGGTGTGCGCGCCGTGCCATCCGGAATACGAGCCATCCTTCGAGACGCCCTCGGCCACGATCATCGCCGAGGTCAGGTCCATTTCCATTCCGCCGAATTTCTCCGGCAGAACCACCGCGGTCAGCCCCAGCTCGGCCGACTTACGCAGGATCGAAACCGCCAGGCCAGGCTCTTGGTGCTGGATCGCCTCCACATTCGGCGCCACCTCTTTGTTCCAGAACTCTTCGGTGGTGCGGGCGATCGCCCGATGTTCCTCGGTGAAATCTTCCGGGGTGAATACCTCTTCCGGCGAAGAAGTCTCCAGGAGAAAAGACCCGCCCTGATGTTTCGTGGGGGAAAGTGTGGAAGTAGCCATAAAATCGTTTCTCGTTTCTCGTTTCTTGTTTCTCGTTAGTTCATTCGTTCGAAAACGCCTGCGGCGCCTTGACCGCCGCCGACGCACATCGTTACCATGCCGTACTTGAAGTCGCGGCGATGCATTTCGCGCAGGATTGTTGCTGTTAGTTTTGCTCCTGTACAGCCCAGCGGGTGGCCTAGGGCGATCGCGCCGCCATTGGGGTTCACGCGCTCCGGATCGAGGCCGGTCTTGCGGATCACCGCCAGCGATTGGCAGGCGAAGGCCTCGTTCAATTCGATGACGCCGATGTCCTCACGTTTCAGCCCGGCCAACGCGAGCGCTTTCGGAATCGCTACCACCGGCCCGATGCCCATAATCTCCGGCGGCACGCCCGCCACTGCGAAGCTCACGAACCGTGCCATTGGCTTCAGCCCGAGTTCCTTCGCTTTTTTCTCCGACATCACCAGAGCCGCCGCCGCGCCGTCGCTCATTTGCGACGAGTTGCCTGCCGTTACCGTCCCATCGGCCTGAAAAACCGGTTTCAATTTAGCCAGCGCCTCGACCGACGTATCCGCGCGAGGTCCTTCATCTTTCTGAAAAACCGTGGTGTGGCGATGCGGCCCGCCGTTTTCCAAAACATTCACTTCAACCTCCACCGGGACGATCTCTTCGTCGAACCTGCCTTCCGCTTGCGCTCGCAATGCATTCTGATGGCTGCGAAACGCAAACTGATCGGAGTCCTCGCGGTTGACGCCGTATTTCCGCGTTACTTCTTCGGCGGTAAGCCCCATGCCCATGTAGACCTGCGGCATGTGATCCACCAGCCAGGGATTCGGCGCGAATTTATAGCCGGACATCGGAATCATACTCATCGATTCGGCGCCGCCGGCGACGATGATCTGCGCACTGCCGGCGCGAATGCGGTCCGCCGCCAGCGCAATCGCCTGCAGTCCTGATGAACAAAAGCGGTTGATGGTGACGCCCGGCACTGCGTCGGGCAAACCAGCCCGCAGCGCGGCCACGCGAGCCATGTTCATGCCGGATTCGCCTTCCGGATTTGCGCAGCCGAGGATCACATCGTCCACTTCATCGGCGGAGACGGCTGGATATTTTTCCAGCAGCCGGCGCATAACCAAAGCGGCCAGGTCGTCCGGGCGAGTCGTGCGCAAGGTGCCTTTCGGCGCCTTGCCGATCGGTGTTCGGAGACAATCGATGATTACGGCTTCAGTCACAGTTCCTCAGTTGCGGAGCGGCTTACCTGTCTTAAGCATATACCCCATCCGATCCCGCGTTTTTGCCGTGCCGCACAGACCCAGAAACGCTTCACGCTCCAGATCCAGCAGGTATTGTTCAGAGACCGTCTGGTCTCCAGTCAGCCGCCCGCCCGACAAAATGTTCGCCAGCTTCTCGGCGATCGCGACATCGTGATCGCTGATGTAATTCCCCTGCCGCGCCGTCCACGCGCCCAGCTTCAATAGCGCATAACCGCTTTCACCAGCCACCTTGATATCGTTGCGTGGAACGCCCGGCGCGTAACCGGGAGCCAGCGACAGCGCCAACGCTTTCGCATCGCCGATGAGCCGTTCCGGATTCATTGAAATCGAATCCGTCCGGTTCAGCAGGCCGAGTTTCTTGGCGTCCTCGGCGCTGGACGACACTTTCGCATACCCAATCAGCTCGAAAACCTTGCGCGCATCTTTCAGGCGCAGCAGCAATTCCTTGCACCCGCCGCCGCCGGGAATCAAGCCGACTGCAACTTCCACCAGGCCGATATACGTTTCCGCCGACGCCTGCGCCCGCGCCGAATGCAGCACGATCTCGCAACCTCCACCGAGCGTTCTTGCAAAGGGCGCCGACACCACCGGCTTCGCGGCATACTTCAGCGCCATGTTCGCCTGCTGGAAGCGGTGAATGGCATGATTCAGCTCATCCCATTCGCCTTCCTGGGCGGCCAGCAGAACCATCATTAGATTGGCGCCGACGCTGAAGTTCTCGCCCTCATTCGCGATCACCATTGCCTCGAAGTTGCGATTGGTTTCCTCCAGGCCCGCATACAGCATGGCGATGTTGTCTTCGCCCAGCGCATTCATCTTGCTGCGAAACTCGATGCACAGGACGCCGTCTCCCAGGTCGATCAACGAAGCCCCGGAATTCTTCTGAATCACGCCATGGGCGCGCTTCAGGTCGGCCAGTACGGCGATGCCCGGGCGCGCTTCAATCGGCCTGTAGTCCTTGTCGTGGAAATCGAAATAAACGGTCCGCGGCTGGCCGTTCCGGTCGTCGTTTTTGTAAAGCGACAGAACGCCGCGCGCGAGCATCTCTTTGACGCTCCCCGGCAAGTGGCGGCGCTCGGTTTCAAGGCGCGTCACCACATCCACGAACCCCAGCGTGTCCCACAGCTCGAACGGCCCGAGCTTGTTCGCATAGCCCCAGCGCATCGCGCGGTCGATCTCCACGATGCGGTCCGAGATTTCCGGAACCATTTCCGCCGAGTACAGGAACAGATCGCTGAACAGTTTCCACAGGAACCGGCCGGCGCGATCCTCCCCGCGCACCAGAGTTCGCAAACGTTCACCAAGATCCTCGATGTTCCTGGCGGCCTCCACGGACGGAAAACGCGGCTTCGCGAGCGATGAGTATTCGAGCGTCTTCCAATTGAGCACCAGAATTTCTTTGTTGTCGCCCTTACCGACGCGTTTGTAAAAGCCCTGACCGGTCTTTTCTCCCAGCCATTTGTTCTCGATCATCTTCTTTTGGAAATCGAGCGGCAGAAACCGGTCGCGCCAGGGATCGCTCGGCGCCGCCTCGTAAAGATTGCTCCCCACGAACGCCCAGACGTCCAGCCCGACGATGTCCAGCAGCCGGAAACTCGCGCTGTTCGGAAGGCCGATCAGCGGGCCCGTGAGCGCGTCCACCTCTTCAATCGTGAAATCTTCTTCGACCATCGTTTTCGCGACGGTGCCGCCGAAGAAGCTGCCGATGCGATTGGCTATGAAGTTGGGCGTGTCCTTGGTGCGAACCACGCCCTTGCCCAGGCGTCGATCGGCAAACTCCGCCACTGCCGCCAGAATCTCGGGCTCCGATTCGGGGCCCGGGATCAGCTCCATCAGGTGCAAGTAGCGCGGCGGATTGAAGAAGTGCGTGCCCAGGAAGTGCCGGCGGAAGACCGGCGAAAAGCCGGCACAAATCTGCGCCAGCGGGATGCCGCTAGTGTTGGTCGACAGAATGGCGTCGGGCTTGCGGATGGTTTCCACGCGCCGCCACAAATCGCGCTTTGCGTCCAGATTCTCGACGATCGCCTCCACGATCCAGTCGCACTCCGCCAGCCGATGCAGGTCGTCCTCGAAATTACCAGGCTGGATCAGCGCGGCTTTTTCGTCCGTGAAGAATCCGCCCGGCCGCTGCTTCATCGCATTTTCGATGCCCTTCAGCGCGGCGGCATTGCGATTCGGCTGATTGGAAAGAACGACGTCCAGCAGCAGGGACGGCACCCCGGCGTTGGCAAAATGCGCCGCGATGCGCGAGCCCATGGTGCCCGCGCCAAGCACAGCGACACGACGAATGGTTCGCATGGATAGTTCCATGGTGGCACAGTGCGGCTTTGCCGCAAACCGAGCCGCGACCGGCAGGGAGCGCTACCGCGATGGTCCAAGCGTTTCACCGTTTCCATTCCTGCGCTACAATCAGATCTTCACGATGCGCAAAACCTTACTAGCGACCCTCGCCCTGCTTTGCGGTTCCATCTTCGCCGCCGAAATTCCCCGCAAAGCTCCCGAATTCGCCATCCAGCTTCCGGACGGAAAGGAAGCGCTGGTCAGCAGCTACCGCGGCAAGGTTTTGTGCCTGGTCTTCATCCTCACCACTTGACCCACCTGCCAACGGACCACTCAGGTTCTGAGTGGCATTCAGAAGGAGCTGGGACCCAAGGGCTTCGCGGTGCTGTCCGGCGCGGTGAACGACGACGCCAACATCCCCGATTTCGTTCAACAATTCAAGCCCGCGTTTCCCGTGGGAACGGCCAAGACTCAGGCGGCGCTCCAGTACATGCAATGGCCGCCGGACAAGCGGCCACTGGTGCCCTTCATGGCGTTCATCGATCGCAAGGGAATGATCCGCGCGCAGGTCACGGGCGTCGACGGCGAGTTTTTCGGCCCACAGGAGGAAAAGAACATCCGCGAGCGAGTAGAGAAACTGCTCGCCGAGCCCAATGCGGTGAAGAGCAAGCCGAAAAAACACTAGCATGAGGTTCCGCGCGATCCTGGAATACGACTCGGAGACTGGGAGTTATTCTGCAGTCTGTCCCGAGCTGCCAGGATGCACTTCGGCCGGCGACACGGAAGAAGAAGCGAGGCGCAACATCCAGGAAGCGATTCAACTCTACCTCTCGCCCGCCGAGATAGAGTTACCGTCCACCGCAAAGCGATTGAGGTTCGCAGAATAGAGTGACAGGTTTCGTCGACGCAGCGTGGTGGCGCAGGCTTCAGCCTGCCGGGTCGAGACTCGTCTCGACCCTTGTTCGGCGCCGTCAGGAGCGTCGGCATGAGTGCCGACGCGGCAGGCACGAGTGCCAGGCACGAGTGCATGCGCCACGTCGCGAGCCGTCACCGTAATAGGCGAGATTCAGCGCTTGACAGCCAGCCAATTATTGGCGGACTTCCCGAATCTTTATATTCCGGAACATCACCCAACTGAAGCGATCGTGTAACTGTAGCCCGATCGGCCCCGTCTTTCGCCGCTCCGGATCGCCCGGATGCTCCGCCACCAGTTGACCGTTCAAGCGCACGCGGATTGCATCGTGCCGCGACTCGATATCCAGCACGTTCCAGTCGTCCTTGTGTTGCACCCCGCCTTTTGCTCCCGCAAAAAGATAAATGCTTCCCGAAGGATATTTCGCATCGGCGTCGATGATCTGAATCTCGTAACCGATGTGCGAGGGCGTGCGCTGCGAATCGTGCTCGGCGCCGGGCAGCGAGTAGCGGCCGCGCGATGTATCGTGAATCGAAACGCCGCTGTTGCCGCCCGGCGGGATCCAATATTCGACGCGCAGGTCGAACTGATCGAACTCAGCGGTCGTGTACAGCCAGGCCTGCGGCCCGGCCCAGTCGCTATACTGCTTGCGCGTAACCGGCCATTCGCCGAACGGGTTGCCGTGCGGGTGCGGACGCTGGCCGATCAGCGTCCCGTCCTTCATGACGGTCCAGATGCCGTCGCCGCGAATTTCCCAACCGTCCAGGTTTTTGCCGTTGAGCAGCGGCCGCCATTCTTGAGCATGTAGCAGCCCCGAGAGAAGAAGAAGGATCGGGAGGGATCTCATTGCACACTCGTCCATCTACCACACCAGCCGCGCCCCAAGCTGGATCTTCCGCGGATTATTCGCCTGAACGCTGATCAGCCCGAACGCGGAATTCGTCGGGTTCAGTTGTGAAGGCGCCGAAAAAGTCACACGGTTCGTAGTGTTAAACGACTCGAAACGGAGCTGCAGGTATTTCCGCTCGCCCAGAGAAAACCGCTTCAGCATGGAAAAGTCCAGATTCTTGGTCGGATCCCTGCGCAGGTTATTAAACATCGTATTGAATGTCCGGATGTGATCGCCAAGCTGCTGGTTGTTTACCGTGTTGAACTGGCTGACATCGAATACCGGGCCATTCGGCTGATGCGGATCCAAATGCAACGGCCCGCCATAGTAAATAACGTCGTTTCCCCACGAGAGCGGCGGACCCGATTGCAGCGTGAGCATGGCATTCAGCGACCAGTCGCCCACCAACGTACGCACAATGCGCGAGCCAGGATGCAAGCGCCGGCCCGCGCCAACCGGAAGCTGGTAGGTCATCGCCAGACTCTCGCGCAGGGGCCGCGAATCGCCCGCAATGCGCTTCTCGGGAGCCGCGTCCGAATCGTTCAAATATTTCACGCGTTCGATCATCGAGCTGTACATGAAGTTGTTGATCAGCGTCATCCCATGCGTGAGACGCTTCTGCAACCGCACGTTCAGACTATGGAAATACGATTCGCCGGCATTGCTGTCCTGGAGGTCCACGCCGCTTCCCGAAGGGAACTGCGGGAACGGCGTCAGGAGCTGGCTCAGTGCTACCGTCGATCCGTTGAGCGCAGTGCTGTTCGGCAGCAGTCCTCGGAACGGGTTCGCGACCGCGCCCGAGAGCAGGTTTATCAAGTTGTTGTCGCGCGCCGGCGATGTGCTCAGATACTGCCGTGGAACGTAATTGAGATTCGTGTCGGTGATGAACAGATGCACGGCGTGGTTGCCGATATACAAAACTTCCAGAACCAACTTTCCGGGCAATTGGCGCTGCACGCCAAGATTCCAGCGAAGCGAATATGGATTGCGGACGCGCGGGCTGAAGAACTTGACCTGCTGTCCCAGGAAGGTTCCCGGACCGCCCCCGGCAGGAGCCAGAATTCCGTTGGGAAATGGATCGGAAAGCGTGCTTGCGGGAGACCGGTAATTGTCATTGGTGGCCACGAACTGAGTTGTTTGGCTGAAGCCTTCCTGGTTTAGACCCAGGGAGTTGCTGATGCCGATGGGGGTCTCGAAAACACCGAAGCCGCCGCGGATGGCCGTGCCAGTGCCCAAAACGCGCGGCACCCATGCGAAGCCAAACCGCGGGCTGAAGGTGCTGGACCTCGTTTCATATGCCGATGGATGATCCGCGCTGGCGAACGACAACCCGCCCAGCGCACCGAATTGGCCGGCAGGAATCTGCATGTTCGGGTTCTTGTCGTAGGCTGCGGCGGCCGCGGCCGAGATCGGCATGACCAGTGTCGGAATGAAGCC
>Ga0209648_10000248_pt1 | contig 40143 bp, 32 predicted proteins | sample GraSoi2013_115cm_FD_185830 | JGI IMG/M metagenome (GOLD analysis project Ga0209648, IMG submission 185830) | Grasslands soil microbial communities from the Angelo Coastal Reserve, California, USA - Sample 9_17_2013_115cm (SPAdes) (version 2) | ecosystem: Environmental > Terrestrial > Soil >...
GCCAGCGCGGCGCCTTCCTCCGGCGCAGTTCCCGTGCCCATTTCATCCACTAGCACGAGAGAATTCGGCGTCGCTTCCTCCAGCATGGTTTTCAGATTCAACATGTGCGCCGAGAACGTGGACAAATCCGCGGCGATCGATTGCTCGTCGCCGATGTCCACCAAAACGCGATCAAACAGCGGCAGCACCGCACGCTGCGCGGCCACGGGAATTCCCGATTGCGCCGCTAGCGCGGCCATGCCCGTCGTTTTGAGCGCCACGGTCTTGCCGCCGGTGTTTGGTCCGCTGATCACCAGCACACGCTCTTCTCCGCCAAGAGTAAGCGTCATCGGAACGATGGCGCGATTTTCTTTGCGGAGCTTGTCCTCGAGCACCGGATGACGCGCGGCTTCGAGGCGTAATTCATTGGTTGAAGAGAACTGCGGCATGGCGGCGTCGAAATCCCGCGCGAATCGCGCCCGCGCAAATACGCTGTCCAGTTCCGCAATCGTCCCGGCCGCCGTCACCAGCGGCCCACGGATCATCTGCAGCTTCTCCGTGAGTTCGCGCAGAATCCGCAGGATTTCCGCGGCTTCGTCCTCGGCAAGTTGCACCAGTTGGTTGTTGGACTCGACGGTCTCAAACGGCTCCATGAAAACCGTTTGCCCCGTCGCGCTCGCTCCGTGAACCACGCCCGGAAGCCCTCGGCGATGTTCGGCCCGCACAGGAATCACGAAGCGATCGTTGCGCAGCGTGACGTAGTCTTCTCCCGCTTCGGCATTCCGCGCTCGCAGAATCTGCTTCAGGCTCTTTTGGATCGTATCGCGTGTCTCGGTGATGCTTGCCCGAATGCGCCGCAGCGCCGACGACGCATTGTCGCTGATTTCTCCGTTCGGCAGCACGCATCGCCGGATTGCCGTGTGCACGTCTCGAAAATCGCCAAGCGCCGAGGCCCGTGCCGCCAACAACGGAAACTTGACGGCGTCTTCGCGAAACTGCTGTCGCAGCCATCCCGCTGTTTCCAGCAACGACGCCGCGTCCAGGAACTCGCCCGGCTCCAGCGCCATGCCCTGACCTTCGATGCGTTCGAGCCAGCCTTGCGGATCAGCGAGCGCGCCAAATCCTAGCTCGCGGCCCTCGCGGAGCCACTCGGCTGCTTCACGAATCAGCGCGAACGCTGATTCCAGCGCCGCGCGTTCGGTGCCCGGCTCGAGTGCATCCACAGCTCGCCGTCCCGGCGCACATGTCGTCCTTAGCCGCAGCAATTCGCGCAGCTTGTCGAATTCCAATACATCTTGCGCCGTTCTTGACATCGTTAGGTCGGCTTCAGCTTGGTGATTAAATGACTTGCGACGTCTCCCGGCGAGGTCGCCATGTACACTAGGCGCCCGTTGGCCTCGCCCCACGGCGCCGGATGTCCCAACTCCACCTGGCGCACACGATCCAGCACCGGTTCCCAGAAATGTCCTAGCACCGCGAACGGTTTCCGCGGCATCACCGCCTTGTTCAGCATTTCCCACACCACCGCAAGCTCCACGAGCGTGCCCGTCCCGCCTTTGCACGCCACGTAAGCGTCCGCGCAGCGGATGAGCTCAAAGAGCCTTTCTTCCCAAGTCTTCATGCGCACTTCTAAGTCAATCCAGGGATTCAGCTTTGCCGTCGTAAAAAAATCCGCCGTCACGCCGTACGTTTTTCCGCCAGCTTCTTTCGCGCCGCGCGATACCGCTTCCATGACCCCGCCATAACCGCCGCTGCAAACGGAAAAGCCGTGCTTCGCCAAAGCCCGGCCCAGGACTCGCGACTCTTCGTAGTCCGCGTCTCCTTCCCGCGGCCGCGAACTTCCAAACACGGTGACGATGAGTTCTTTCTCCATCTGCGCCCTTCGACATTACTGCGCGTGCTTGTGTTCGAGGCCGCGCTTTGGCGGCGTGACGTTGAACTCCTCAAGCATCGCCACGCACAGCCCAGTCAAGGCATCCGCCGCTTCGTGGCTCTTGCCGCCCTGATTGTTGCTCAAGAACGAAAAGATCAAGCGCCGCCCACTCGGCGTTTCCGCGAATCCAGAAAGTGTCCTCACATGTTCGACCGAGCCGGTCTTCGCGTGAATCCGGCCTGTCGCGGGCGTGTTCTTCATGCGGTCTTCCAGAGTGCCGTCAATTCCCGCCACCGGCAGCGACGCGTAGTAAGGTCCGAACCAAGGCTGCTTCTGCGCGAAGCTCAACAAAGTAACGATGGCTCGCGGCGTCACCAGATCGTGCCGGGACAATCCCGAGGCGTCGGTTTGAATCACGTCACCTGGCGCGATTCCCGCCGTGGCATAGAAATCTGCTGGAGTTTTCATCAGGTCGTCAGGTGTGGCCCACGGCCCGCTCTGCCGCGCTACTGTCCGGAGCAGCATCTCTGTATGCAGGTTCTGGCTGATCTTGTTGATCAGTTTTACGGCGTCACCCAAGGGCACGGAAACGTGCTCCGCCAGGACAAGAGGATCGCCGCCCAGTTCTGCATGATCGTGACGGGCTCGCGCGACACCCGCGACTTTTATTCCTCGGTTTTCCAGTAGGCGCTTTAGCGTTGTTCCCGCGTGCTGCGCCGGCTCCTCAATTGCCAGAACCAGTTTCCGCGGCGCGCTTCTAGCCGGCAGGCTGCCCTTCACAACCACGAGATTTGATCCCGGCTCACGCGTGAGCGTCAGATCCGATTTCGCGTCCGCGGCGGAAGTAGTCACTTCATTTTCGACCGAGAAATCCGGGGTCGTGGGAGCCAGTGCCGCCTGCACGGGACTGCCCGCCCGTTCCCCGGGCGTGAGTGTCAAGGCGACCGTGTTGTCGTCCACGACGATCGCGGAGATCGCGGCGCCGTACTCCCACACCATGTCGTCGATCTCCCAGCCGTTTGGATAGCGCTCTCGAGGAAAGTAACTGTCGTCGCCAACGATATCCCCGGAAATTTCCTTGACTCCCCTGGCCACCAACACGTCCGCAAGCTCGGCAAGCGCCTTCTCCTGCGGCCCGTCAAATTCTTCCTTCAGCTCGTAGGGGAATTTTCTATTCGAAAGATTCGGGTCGCCGCGCCCCACAAGTACGAGATCTCCACCCAGCACGCCCTCTTTGGAAATCGCACCCGACGTTTCCAGCGTCGTATGGAAGCGGAAGTCTGGCCCGAGTTTCGACAGCGCCAGGGCCGTGGTGAACAATTTCATGTTTGACGCGGGCACGAAATACTTGTCCGCGTTCTGCTCGTAGAGCGTCTCGCCGCTCTCGGCATCCACGATGAGCAATCCCCACTCCCCTTTGCTTGCGGGCACCGCTCCCAGCAAAGCTTCCGTGCGCGTACCAAATTTCGCAGCGGCCTTTTTGGAGGCCGCACTCTGTTTCTTTGCGGTACAGCACGCCGGTTCCGTCTTTGTTTTCGATTGCGCGCCCGAGCGTGGCGCGCCAATTCCGACGGCCCACACGGCGCTCGCAACGGTCACGGCGGCATATCGCTGGAGGATTTTCTCGATTCTCATTTTTCATTCACATCCAAGTGGCCTTGAAAAGTATAATCGAAAGACAACTCTTTCTGTCTTGGAGGCGTCTCAGTTAAAAGACCAATCTTGCTTCATGCCCGTTGACAAGCTCCTGCTTGCACCCAACCCGCAGGCACTCTATGATGCTCTAGCCCAGAAACTACGACGAGGTGATTCGTGCTCAAGCGATTGATTTCATTCCTGATGACATGGGCCCTGGTCGCCCTTCCTCTTTCCGCAAAAGAGGATAAAAAGGAGACCGATCGTCTAGACAATTGCGGAACGGTTCTCAAGGAAATTATGGACATCCCTGACAACATTCCCCAAGATCTCATCGACAAAGCGGAATGCGTCATCGTCTTTCCTTCCGTGCTCAAAGCCGCCTTCATTATCGGCGGCAGCTACGGCCGCGGCACCATGACCTGCCGCACCGGTGAGCATTTCACGGGGCCGTGGGGCGCACCCACCATGATGGCCCTCGAGGGCGGCAGCGTCGGTTTTCAGATTGGTGGCCAGGCTACCGACTTCGTACTTCTGGTTATGAACCCGCGGGGCGCCAAGGCTATTCTTCATAGTAAGGTGAAACTCGGCGCGGATGCTTCTGCCGCCGCTGGCCCCAAGGGCCGCGATGCCGAAGCCGCCACGGACGCCACCCTGCGCGCCGAGGTTCTGACCTACTCGCGAGCCCGCGGCTTGTTTGCCGGAATCTCGCTGGAAGGCTCATCCCTCCGGCCGGACAACGACGCCAACGAAAGGGTCTACCACAAGAAAGTCGAGGCGGAGAGTATAGTGCGCAAGGGTGCTGTCGCTGTTCCTCCCTCCGCGCAGGAGATGATCTCCACGCTCAACAAGAAATCGCCTAAGAATTTGTCCGATCCGGCTTCGCTCAAAGAATAGTTACAACGAACAGAGGTCTTCCCGAACACCCCGGCTCTTACCGGGGTGTTCTCTTTTTGCGCGTTACTTGTGCTCTCTGCGCCTCGTGAATCAGAAGGATGAAATAGCTCTTGACATTTCTCAATAACTGACCTATGGTCATATATGAGGAGCAGTCATTATGTCCCGCCCTAAACTTTCTCCCAGGGTCCTCCGCGACTCGGCAACGCACCCGAGCCGCCGCCAACGCCGCAGTGCCGAAATCCGTGAACGGCTATTCCGTGCCGCACTCAATCTCTTCTCTCAAAAAGGGTTTGGCGAGACGACCGTCGAAGACATCACGGAGGCCGCTGACGTCGGTAAAGGCACCTTTTTCAATTACTTCCCAAGCAAGGACCACATCCTGCTGGCCTTCGTGGAAATGCAACTTGGCAAGCTGGAAGCGGCCATTGAAATGGCCCGCCAGACGGGCGAGCCTATGCCGGAGTTCCTCCGTTCGCTCGGCATCCGCATGACCCAGGAACCTACTCGGAACCCCGCCATCATCCGTGCCCTCCTCCAGGCTTATCTGTCAACGACTCCGGTTCGCGAGGCCATGATGGACCTGCAAAGACGGACGCATGGCCTCCATACCCAGATGATTCAACTCGGTCAGGATCGAGGTGAAATCCGCAATGACCTTCCTGCCGCGGAGATCGCCCACGTTTTTCGCCAGACCATTTTCGGTACGCTTCTAATCTGGTCGCTTTATGGCGATGCGACCTTGCATTCACGAATCGAGACAGCGTTCAAGGTGCTCTGGACTGGCTTGACGCCGCGCGGCAATTCGGCGACTGCGTTGGCAGTCCCGTTGTTCACCAGTGGAGACTAGTTTCATGAACCGCAAACGCATCCTAATTCTTCTGGCTGCTGCCGCCGTTCTGGCGGCCACTGCGCTTTATGCAAGCTGGTTCCACCGCGACAACGCGCTGCAAGGCTCCGGCACAGTCGAAGCCCGCAACATCCGGGTCGGCTCGAAGATTGGCGGCCGGATCGACAAGGTTCTAGTCCGCGAAGGCGATTCCGTCGAGCCGGGCCAAGTGTTAATCACGTTTGACGATAAGGAGTTGCAAGCTTCCCTCGAACAATCCCGCGCAAATGCGGAAAAGGCCCGGCGCGGCTACCGTCCCGAGGAAATAGCCGAAGCCCGCGCCGCAGCGGCTCAGGCCAAAGCTGATTATGAGTTAAAAAGGAACGGCTATCGCCAGGAAGACATCGCCAGCGCCCAAGCCGAACTCGATCGCGCGAAGGCCGACGAAATTCGCACGCACCTGGATTTCGACCGCTATGAAGCTCTTGCAAAAAAGGACCTCGTTTCCAAACAGCAGCGAGACACCGCTGAAGCTAACTGGAGAGTGGCCCTCGCTCAACAAGAGAGCGCCCATCATAAACTTGCGGAACTCCAGCGCGGCTACCGTCCCGAGGAAATCGCTTCCGCTGAGGCGCACTACCACCAGACCCGGGCCAACCTGGAAAAACTGGAGCGCGGCAACCGTCGGGAAGACGTCGACCTGGCGAAAGCAGCCTACGCTTACGACGAGGCGCGCTATCGGGAACGGCAAGTCGCCGCTCCTTCTGCCGCCATCGTCGAGGTTCTCGACGTCCGCCCGGGCGATCTCATCGCTCCAAATACGCCCGTCGCCACGCTTCTCGAAAAGGATCAAATCTACGTTCGCATCTACATCCCGGAAACCGAATATGGCCACCTAAAGCTCGGACAGAAAGCCGAAGTTAAGGTCGACTCTTTTCCAAGTACCGTTTTTGAGGGAGTCGTTGAACAGATCAATCAGCAGGCGGAATTCCTGCCGCGGAATGTCCAGACCCGCGAAGAACGCGTGCACCAGGTTTTTGGCGTAAAGATTCGCATCAATGATTCCGCGGGCCGCGTCCTTGCCGGCATGGCCGCGGATGTGAAACTGAAAGCGGGGAATTAAAGCCGTGGCCGCGACTCCACAAATGAACGGGGAAGTTGCCATTTCCGCCGAGCACCTGGTTCGGCGATTCGGCAACTTCACCGCCGTCAACGATGTCAGCTTCCGAGTCGAAAAAGGCGAAATCTTCGGTTTCCTCGGTCCCAACGGCAGCGGAAAAACCACGGTGATCAAAATGCTCACCGGTCTCTTGCCCCTCACCGGCGGCCAGGCCCATGTCGAAGGCCTCGATGTCCGCACGGATTCTGAATCCGTACGCGAGCGCATCGGTTACATGTCGCAGAATTTCAGCCTTTATTACGACCTGACCGTCGCGGAAAACTTGCAGTTCTACGGACGTATCTACAGCCTGGAGCCTGCGCGCCTCAAACGGCGCATGGAAGAAATCGTTGAACTCAATGGCCTGGCACCCTATCTGAATCGCTTGGCCGCGCAACTTTCCGGCGGCTGGAAGCAGCGCCTCGCTCTCGGCTGCGCCATGTTGCATGAACCGAAACTACTTTTCCTCGACGAGCCCACCGCAGGGATCGACCCCGTCGCGCGACGTCAGCTTTGGGATCTCCTCTTCGAGCTCTCCGGCCACGGCATCACTTTTTTCGTAACCACTCACTACATGGATGAAGCCGAGCGCTGCAGCCACGTGGCCTACATTTACTACGGCAAGATCATTGCCGATGGCACGCCCAATTCGCTCCGCGAACTTCCGGACGTTCAGCCTCCTGGGACCCTGCGCGTGGAAATCACCACGCCCGAAGTTACCCGCGCGCTTCGCTTCGCCCGCCATCTCCCCGGGATCCGCAGCGCGACCATCTTCGGCCAATCTATTCATGCGCTCGTCGAGGATCATTTTAACCTAGACGATCTCCGCGAGCAGCTCCTCAAGAACGGCATCGCCGTCGCCGAGATTCGTCCGCTCGCTCCCAGCCTCGAAGACGTCTTCGTCGAACTCACCTACAAGCATCAAGCGCTGCTGGAGGCCGCCCGTGCATAACATCTTTCGCGGTTTCGGCGCCGTCTTTTATAAAGAAGCTCTTCACGTGCGCCGCGATGCGGGCACGCTCTTCTTCTCTCTGACCATGCCGCTGCTCCAGATGTTCCTGCTCGGCTACGGCGTGGACACCAACATCCGCCAGATCAATACCGTCGTTTACAACGCGGATGGCCGCCGTGAAAGCCGCGAGCTCATTGACCGCCTGAAAAACTCCGACACCTTTCACATCTTCAGCTACGTTCAAAATGATCATGATCTGAACGATCTGATCGTCTCCGGCAAGACGCGCGTGGGCATCAAAATCCCCGTCGATTACTCTGACCGCTTGCTCCACAATATGAGCGCGCAAGTCCTAGTCCTTATCGATGGCTCGGACTCTTCCGTCGCCGGCCAAGCCATTAATGTCACTACCGCCATCGGCCTTGATGAATCCCTTCGCCGCGTTCTGAAGGATCGCGCTGACTTTGCAGTGGATATGCGTCCTAAGCTGCTCTTTAATCCCGATTCGCGTTCGCCCAATTTTTTTCTTCCTGGCCTCACTGCCATCATGCTTCTCAACGTCACCACGTTCCTCACGGCTTTCTCCATCGTCCGTGAAAAAGAGCGCGGCACCCTTGAACAGCTCTTCGTCACTCCCGTTCGCCCCTTCGGACTCCTTCTCGGGAAATTGCTTCCCTATCTCGGCATCGGGTTCTTCGAGCTCTGCCTCATTCTTACTTTCATGCGCTTCCTGTTCCAAGTGCCCATTCATGGCAGCGTGCTTTTGCTCGCCTTACTCGCCTTGCCCTATCTCTTCGCGGCGCTCTCCCTCGGCATCCTGATCTCCAGCAAAGCGAACTCGCAAGCGGAAGCCATGCAGCTCGCGTTTCTGCCGATTCTGCCCAGTGTTTTCTTCTCCGGGTATATATTCCCGCGCGAAACCATGCCGGCTATCTTCAAGCCCATCAGTTACATGATCCCCGCCACCTATTTCATCAACATCACGCGCGGCGTCATTCTCCGGGGCGCGACCATAAAGCATCTCTGGACCGATGGCCTCGCCCTCGTCGCCATCGGCTCGATACTCCTGATCATCGCCGCCCGCCGCTTCAAAAACAAAGTCATCATGGCCTGAATTTTCGCCTATCGCCTTTTGTCTTTTGCAATAGCACGGCGTATTCTGCTCAATTGTTCATCTACCATGGGAAACTCCGTGTCTTGCCCGATCTGCGAAAAACGAAAACCGGCCCGCTTCTGCCCTGCCAAAGGCGAAAAGATCTGCTCTGTATGTTGCGGCACCGAGCGCGAAGTCACAATCGATTGCCCTTCGGATTGTTCTTATCTCGTCTCGGCCCACCGCTATGAAGACGAGCACCAGCGCTCCTTGCCGGCTGACACTCCGTTGCTCGACGAAAAAATCCCCCAGGACATCGTCTACACGCACCAGCAACTGATGGCCGGATTAGCCTTCTCGATCGCCAAATTCTGCGCCGTCCAACCCGCTACTGTGGACACCGATGTACTCGCCGCAATTCAGGCGGTCGCCCAAACCTACAAAACGCTGAGCTCCGGCATCATCTATGAAAAACCGCCAGACGCTCCGCTGCCGCGCGAACTCTACGCTGCGCTGATCGCCTTCATCACCGAAGTGAAGAGCCAGCAAGCCGAGCGTGCTGCTTCGGCAGCCCTCAAAGACTTGGATCTGTTTTATCTGTGGGTTTTTCTCTACCGCATGGGTTTGCTGCGAACCAACGGCCGCCCTCGTTCGCGCCGCTTCATCGAATTCCTCCGCGCTCAGTTCCCTCAAGCCCCCGAACTCAAGCGCGAAGAGTCCCGCATCATCGTCCCGTAACAGGTTTTCTGGGCGCAGCCGTTCCCGCCGCGGTGAACAAAGCCGAAGATTCTGCGCTCTCTCGCCGATCTATCCCGTCACGCAAGCATGCCTTCGCTCCACCTGTTGCGCCACCACAGCAGCATCCCAACCCAGCTTCAGTTGTACCCTTTGTGGCGTGCGCTGCACTTCGTGCTGCGGACGCGGATTGAACCCATATTTCTGGCGTATTCGCGCGACACGCTCCGCCGCTTTTCGCCGGTATTCCTCCGGCGCATAGCCATTTTTGCGGTACCAATCTTCATAGAGCTTCGCAAGCCGGGGAAACTTTTCTCGGACAAACGGCAAAAACTGTTTTGCCGAGGACGGCATCAGAAACAGCACTCCGGACCAAAACCACTGTGCACCTGCATCTCTGGCCGCTTCAGCAACGGCTTCCAGATCCCCTTCGCGGTCCGTAATCCCAGGTATCAGCGGCGCGGCAGATACGCCGACGGCAAGCCCCGCTTCATGAAGTTGCCGCACCGCCGCAAGCCGCAAATCAGGCCTTGGCGCACGCGGCTCCAGCAATCGCGCCAGCTTAGGCCGCAGCGTTGTAATCGTGATATTCAAGGACAACTCGGACCGCTCGGCAATCTGTTTGAACAAATCGACATCGCGCACAATCTGATTCGATTTAGTGATAACAGAAACGCTCAGCCCCTCGCGCTTCGCCAGTTCCCCCAGGCAAGCTCGCGTCACGCCGTGTTCCCGCTCGGCTGGCTGGTAGGGATCCGTCGCCGTTCCAATGGCAATATGTTCCGGCCTTTCCCCGCCCGACCTCTCGGATGCATACGAATATTTCCGCGAAATGTCGTGGGCCAGCAGCGGCGCCACGTCCTTCTTCACATAGATCTTTTTCTCGAATTCCGACCCGTCCAACTCCATGTATTCGTGAGTGTACCGCGCGTAGCAATACTTACAGGCGAACTCGCATCCCCGATAGGGATTGATCGTCCACTCAAAAGGCACGCGCTGCGAATCGCAACGGTTCAGGATCGACTTCACCGGCAGCAGAAAATATTCCGGCTTTTCAGCGGACTTCCGCTGTGTCTCTGCTGGCGGGGAGGATGCTGCGAGGCGGGCAATGCCAACCAGCCGCGCGTGAGCGCGTTCAGTGGGCACCGCAGCAGCGTTTCGGACTGAACCCGTGCCACGGCTTTGGGTTCCGTGCTGGGTCCTCGACGCCGGGGGGCAATCCGGCGTTGTTGAGTCCGAAATGCTGCCGCGTTGGTCGGAAACCGGGGCGTCGGCCGTCTTACGGCCGCCAGTCATAAAGTCGCCGACCGTTTTTATCGGGCTTACGACATCAGGGCACTCGGGAAAGAGACCTGCGGTGGTTGGTGAAACGCGGCGACGCTGAATCCGAAAACTCGGCGCCGATAAGGAGTGAACTGGAGACATGGCCCACCTCGAAGCGCGCTAAGTATTTCGCTTTTTCTTCGCTTTGTCAATCATTATTTTCGCTTTTTATTCGTATAGGGTCTCCAGTTCCTTCTTTCGTTTTCGCCCGTACCTCCCTGGATACGCGGCTCACTCTCAATCCTTTGCTGCCAATTGCCTCTCTCGGTGATGCAGGGTATTCTCAGTGTCCGTGGGAGCTGCACTTTTCATGACTGTAATGTCCAAACGCTTTCAGCTAGCGCTGTCCTTGCTGCTTGCAGGCCTGCCCACACTCACCTTTGGCCAAACTCCACCTCCGCCAAAGAAGCTCCCCGCCGGTCCGCCTGCCCCTCAATCGACCCACTACCCCATTCTTATCCTAGCCTTTGGCAACAATCCAAACTGGAGTCTCCGAATCGGCCAAAAAGGCCCCGAACGCATGGATCGTCCTGGGTATCCGCCCATCCCACTCGAACCCGCCGAGGTTACCCATGAGGCCACAGACTCCTGGATCTATCACGCGAAGGACTCCGCCACTGGAGCGGCCGTAGCCCTCCATCTCACGAGAGAAGCCTGTACCGACGCGGCAAACGATACGCTGACCCCCACGCCGCCGCCCTCTGGAAAGTACTCCTTCCGCGCCTCCGTCGATCATGCGCAAATCGGCACAATGACCGGCTGTGCCCGTATCGCCGCGGAACTCTTCCCCAAGATCAACAATCAACCCGACCAGGAAGAAGATGACGCCAAGAAGAAACCGCCGGTCACAGTTTCTTCTGTCACCAATTTCAAGTCGCCTGAGGCCGTTGCCTATCTGAACGCCAGCCAGCAGTTGGTATTCAAACGGGGTTCGGTGGCGCGAGTCATCCCAGGAAAACCCGGATACGACTTCTCTATTTCACACGACGGCAAGAAGCTTCTCTTCACTCGGGACGAGGGGTCGAGCGCCGAGCGAAGCATCAACCAATATGATTTCGATTCCAACGCGGTCAAGGAACTCCTTCGCGGCGGCGTCCAACAGGCCCTCTGGTCGCCTGACGACACGCGATTCGCATTCATGAAATTCGTCGATGGCAAGTGGCGTTTGTGGTCTGCTCTTATCACTTCCCCGGAGAACGCAGCTTCCGTTTTCCCAGGCGATATCGTCTCAATCCATGGATGGGTTGATGCTCACACCATTCTCGTGGACGACCTGCAGCAGCTATCCTGGGTGACCGATAACGGAACGATCCAACAGGCGTTCCCGGAGAAGGATATTCTCGGTGATGCTTTCGGGTCTTCCAGTGCCGACAAGTTTCGCGTCCATCCCCTGAATCCGGATTTGCTTCTGGTCGCTGCAGAATGGCTGAAACCCCCAGCAGGCGTTCCCATAGATCCGCACATGGGAGGTGGCTTTGGCTTTTTCTTGTACGAGATTCGCTCGAAACGGCGTGTCCTGCTCAGCCCTTTGAACATGCTCGCCCAGAATGCGGAGTGGTCAAGCGACGGCTTCCAAATTTTCTTTACCGGCGCCGACTCGTCACGGCGCTACGCTACTTATCGAATGTTCTGGGACGGCATCGCCCTGCAAAAGTACCTATCTGGTACTTCCCTCGTAATCGGCAAGTAGCCGCCTACGAGCTCAAAAGCTGCCATCTGCCCTTGCTGGATACGTCGCAAACGTTTGATTTGACACCCATCCCCTCGCACCTGATACTATAATCGGTATTGTGAGTACTAGTCCTACGCCCACACCGGCTGTTCGCCAGGTCGGAATTCTTGTCCTTGACGACAGTGTCCAAGGCGGCAGCGCGGTCAAACAAATCCTGGATTCCGAGGGGTGGCGCGTCCGCGTTGTTGCGGACACCAAGATGCTCCTGTCAGAGCTTAAGACCGGGGAATGGTCTCTGGTGATTGCCAATGTCGTTTTGACGGGAGTCGATGGTCACGCCTTCGTCATCTTGCGGGAGCTGGCCAGCGTCCCCACATCCGATGGTGCACGCGTTCGCGTCCTGTATCTCGTCCCAGAGGCAACGAGCAGCCTATATATAAGCCATTTGGAGGCCGCACGCCTTCCGTACGTGCTTCGTCCCTACCACCTTCACGACTTTCTCGAAAAGGTGAGCGATCTACTGGTCGAAGTGAAGGCCATCGAGGGGCCTATCCGTCAGGTCCGCCATGAATTCGGCGCTCTGCGCAAGAAGAAGAAACAAGCCGGGCGCAACTCCATGTTCGCCTCACGCGACTCGTTCTCCTACACCGACGAGGAACTCGCCGAATACGAGAAACAGGAAAGCGAATTGTCCAAGTCCAAGCGCAACAAGCCCCGAATCAACCTCGGCGACCCCAACCGCTAATCCAAACGCTGGAAGTTTTCGGTAGTCATTTTGGCGCAAGAGATTCTTCCATCTCCGTTCTAACTCCGAGTCGTGTCCTCGCTGGTTCCCTCTGTCCTAACTGGGGGGCACGCACAGGAGGATTTCATGGAACGTTCGATTTTCACTGCCCTTATCGGCGGACTTCTTGGTATCAGTGCGTTTGGTGGCCTGGCGTTGCTTGGCTCAGGGCCGGGCTCCTCCGCCGCTCCATCGTCTCGCCCTGAGGGTGAATGGCGGCTTCTCGATCCCGTCACGTACGAGAACATCTCCGTCTTTCCCGTGGTCAGCTCCTATAGCCAGGACGCGAGTCCCTTCCTCACGCTCGAGGAAGGGCTAGCGGCCGGCGAAGTGCTCGTCCGCGAGCAAGGCTCCGAAGGTCTGGCACGTTCACGCGACGGCCGGCCCGTTTATATTCCGCAATCAACGGGCGCTTCCGTCAACCAGCTTGTCTTGATCAATCGCAGTAAGCGCCCGCTTCTGCTCCTTGCTGGCGAGCTAGTCAGCGGCGGCAAACAGGACCGCGTCATTGGCAAGGACCGCATCGTTCCTGTTGGCGCTCCGCCGCTCCCTCTCGACGTCTTCTGTGTCGAGCACGGCCGCTGGACCGGCAGCTCGCAATTCGCTGCCGCCAATACCATCGTTCATCCGAGCGTTCGCGAAAGCGCCGCGGTTGATCAGGCCCAGACCAAAGTGTGGGAATCCGTTCGCAATGGCACGAATTTGCAGGCCGAAGTCACCGCCGCGTCTCCTTCAAACGCGCCGCGCATTTCCAAGAGCAAGATCCAAGGCGCCATTGCCGGCAATGGCCGCACTGAGGCTTACGAAAAGGTTTACGAGTCGCAAGCCGTCGGCGTCTCCATCGATGACTTCGTCAACGAAGTGCAGCGCCGTTTCGTGAGCGCAACCTCTGGCCTAAAGGGTGAGCGCGTCGTCGGGGTGGTGGTGGCTTACGGCGGCGACGTGGCCTGGAGCGACATCTTCGCTTCCGGCGATCTCTTCGATCACTACTGGCGCAAACTTCTTCGTAGCTACGCCGTCGAAGCCCTCACCCGTCCCTCGTACCGCCAGGTCGCTTCGCGCGACAATGCCAACGAGTTCTTGCGCAGGTTGAACGGCCGCGAAATTCAAGAAACCGAGCCGGGCGTCTATCGCTGGCGCGAAATCAAGGAAGGCCAGCTCGCCCAAATCGAGCTCGACACCCTCCAGCCCAAACCCATCACGCTGCACCGTCTGCTCTTGCGTCGAACTAGCTGATCGTCGGGCAACCTGCACGCTGTCATTATGAGGGGCCAGCCTCATCGGCCCGAAGGATCTCAGCCCAGCTAAGGCGACGATGAGGATTCAGGAGAGACTCTTCGAACGACGCTCCGATCAGGCGTCTCTAAAAGAAGCTGTGTTGCGCTCTTTTTCAGGACCGGATGCACCAGCTCGGGCGCAATCTCCGCCAGTGGCACCAACACAAAGCGCCGCAAATGCATTCGTGGATGAGGAACTTGCAATTCCGGCGTGTCAATCGTCTCCGCACCGTAAAGCAGGATGTCCATATCAATCAGCCGCGGCCCTTTTGCGACCAATTTCTTGCTGCCCATTTTCGTTTCGATTTCGCGCAAAGCTTGCAATAACATGATTGCGTCGAAATGCGTTTCCGCCTCCACGGCGCAATTCAAAAACCAAGGCTGCTCCCGAAAATCCACCGGCTCGGTTTCATAGAAGGACGAGACTTTCTTCACCGCTACGCCCGCATGCGGTAATTCATCGGTCGCCGCGCGCAAATTCTGTGCTCTATCCCCGATATTGGACCCCAGCGAGAGATAAACCGTCTTTTCACTCATGCAGTCTCATCGGCAGAGCCTACTTCACCGTGTCCGCGCCGGCCTTGGCGCACTGCGAGTCCTGCGCGCTTGTCGCGCCGCTGACGCCAATCGCGCCCACAATTCTTCCGTCCATCACCAGCGGAATCCCGCCTTCCACCGGCACCGCTCCCTGCACGCGCAAGATCCGCCATCCTTCACCACCGGCCGCCAGCGCGTCCTGCAACGCTTTCGTTGGCCGCTTGAACAGCGTCGCGGAGCGAGCCTTATCAATCGCGACGTTCGCGCTGCCGAGCTGCGTGTTGTCCATTTTCTCGTAGTAAACGAGCGTCCCCGCTGGATCGACGATCGCAACGGCCACCCTCCAGTTATTTTTCGCCGCCTCGGCTAGCGCCGGCGCCGCCGCCTTCTTTGCATTTTCCAGGCTGATGGCCGGCCCATAGGGGTTCGGCATCTGCGCCGCCGCGCTGCCAAGGGCGCCAAAAACAACGAGCAGGACAACAAGAACCTTTACAACGCTCTTCCGCGACATATTCGTTCCTCCTCTGATCCGATCGACTACCGCTTTCGGTCGCTCCGCACCTTAGACCATCTGGAAACTCCCGCGCAATCCTTTTCAGGTAAGAGAAATGCCCCGCCAAGACGGCGAGATCAGTCACAACGGCTCGGCCATTGACACTCCATTAACAAATTGTTGATAATCTCCCGGCGTTCGCTCGGGCCGGAGGTTTTCCCCGGCTCGGGCAGATCCGGTTACTCGATTGGCGGACAATCACCCTTCCGAACGCAGAAGCACCGCTCGACGCGCCGCCGATTGGCGCGTTTTGTTTGGCCCTCGCGGCCAACTCGTGTCTGGCTTCCTCGCGGACTTGAGTCCCATTGGCGTAAGCATTCTGAGTGAAGTTCAGTACCCGGTGGGCACGGAAATTGAAGTTCATTTTGGCGTTCACAATGATCAACCATCCGGAAAGCTGCTGATGCGTGCTGTGGTCCGCCATTCCGGCAAAGGGAAGATAGGCGTTCAGTTCATCAACGTGGAACCCGACCAGCGAGACCACTGGTGGAAGATCATGCGTAGCGATTTCTAGCGTCGCCGCGGATCAGCTGATTACGCCGGGTGAAGAATTTACTTCTCGTCGTTTAGAATGCCGCCTATGCGCAAGGTGGTCCTCGGCCTCGGCATCAGCCTCGACGGCTACATCGCCCGCCCCGATGGCGCGGTCGATTTTCTCTTCATGCCCAAGGACTATTCCATGGGCCCGTTCTTCGCCACCATCGACACGATGATCATGGGTCGCAAAACCTACGACGATGCTCTCAAAATGGGTGGCGGTTTCAGCGACTCGAAAATGAAGAGCTACGTCTTCTCGCATTCTCAGCCGCCCGGCGAGCGCGGCGGCGTCACCTTCGTTAACGAATCCCCGAAAAGCTTCGTCGAGCAGCTCCGCAAGCGCCCCGGAAAAAATATCTGGCTGATGGGTGGTGGCCAACTCGCCCGTGACTTCCTCAAGGACGATGTGGTCGACGAGCTCAATATCGGCATCGTTCCCGTCCTCATCGGCGAAGGCCGCTCGCTCTTCCCCAGTGGATTCCCGCAACGCGAATTCACCCTCCTCGAAAACAAGACCTTCTCCAAAGGCCTGATCGCCCTCAAGTACGCCCGCACCCGCAAAAAACCCAAGCGCAAAGCGTAGGCGCTGGTACTCGCCCGTCAAGCTGGCTGCGTTTCTTGCAAAACTAGAACAATCGCGGTTGGCGGCGAGGGAGGTCACGGCCGAAATATTCGTAGGCGCGCGCGGTGGCGACGCGGCCGCGCGGGGTGCGGTCGATCATGCCAATTTGCATGAGGTAGGGCTCGTACATCTCCTCAATGGCATCTTCTTCTTCGGAGAGCGCGGCGGCGAGCGTGCCGAGGCCGACGGGCCCACCGCCATACTTGTCCAGCAGTGCGATCATCAGGTTGCGGTCCACTTCATCGAGACCCTGCGCGTCGACGCCCAGCATTTGCAATGCTTCCTGTGCAACCGCCCTGGTGATGCGGCCCGCGGCGCGCACTTCCGCGAAATCGCGTGCCCGCCGCAGCAGCCGGTTCGCGATACGCGGCGTGCCTCGGCAGCGGCCGGCGATTTCTTCCGCGCCGCCCTCGTCCATCTGGATATTTAGGATTTTCGCCGAGCGGTGAATGATGATCAGCAAATCCGCAGGCTCGTAGAAATCCAGCCGGTGCACGATGCCAAAGCGCGAGCGCAGCGGCGCGGTAATCAACCCCGCACGAGTCGTCGCGCCGATCAACGTGAAGTGCCCCAGCGAAAAGGGATGAATCCGCGCGCCCGGGCCCTGGCCGATGATCAAGTCCACGCGGAAATCCTCCATCGCGGGATAGAGCACTTCTTCGACGGCGGGCTGCAAGCGATGAATCTCGTCGAGAAAGAAGACTTCTTTTTTTTCGAGCGCTGTCAGGATCGCGGTCAGGTCGCCTTTGCGCTCCAGCAGCGGGCCGGCGCTGGTCTTGATCGGCACGTTCAATTCATTCGCGATGATCTGCGCCAGCGTGGTCTTTCCGAGGCCTGGCGGTCCGTATAGCAGCACGTGGTCCAGCGCTTCGTCGCGGCTTCGCGCCGCTTCGATGGCAATTTGAATATTTTCTTTGACGCGTTTCTGCCCGATGTATTCCTCCAGCCGTTTTGGCCGCACGCTCACATCGATTCGCGCATCCTCGTCAAACGGCTGCCCGGAGACAATCCGCTGCGGCTGTCTTTGTTGCATCATCCGTTTTGCCGTTCCATCCGCCATTTTCTCTTCTCTGCGTTCCCTCTGCGTGCTCTGCGTCTCCGCGTTATCCTTTTCCGATCTGTTCAGGCGCCGCGCGCGGCCCGTCCCTTTGGCGCACTCAGCGACTGCAACGCTCCGCGCAGCAACTTCTCAAAATTCCCTGCGCCCCTCTCGCGCTTCCCTTCTGCGACCGCAGTTTCCGCGGCGCGCCCGTCGTATCCCAAATTCACCAGAGCCGAAATGACATCCGCTTCGATTCCCTCAGGCGAAGATGCCGCCGGCTTTTCCGTCTCCACAGCCACAGCTTCCAGCTTGTCCTTCAACTCGACCACCATGCGCTCCGCCGTCTTCCGCCCCACGCCGGGAATTCTGGTCAACCGCGCCAAGTCGCTCCCGCGAATCGCCGGCACGAGTTCCTCGACGCTCATTCCGCTCAAGATTTTCAGCGCCAGCGTTGGCCCCACGCCGGACGCCGAAAGCAGCATCTCAAAAAAATGTTTTTCGCGCGACGAGACGAAACCGTATAACGCCAACGCATCTTCCCGGACGTGTGTATGGATCAGGAGGGTCACTTCGGTATGCAGCTCGCCGAGCGCAGCGTAGGTCGAAAGCGGCACCTGCACGACGTAGCCCACGCCTCCAACGTCGACGAGCACTTGGTTCGGTCTTTTTTCGGCGAGCCGTCCGCGAAGCTGGCCAATCATCGCTCGCCAGTATTGCCGCTTTTCCTTCGCCCGTCAACGCGGCGTCGAACTTCACCGGTCGTACTTCCCAATGAGTTCCCCTTGCGCAAGGATGTGGCCCTTCATGGCGCGTTCGAGATCGGCCTTTGTCGCGCGGGCTTTCAAACCCAGTTTCGCATCGCGCGCATACAGCTTGAAAAAATACCGATGCGGCTTGCCCGGCGGAGGACACGGCCCGCCGTAGCCAATTCTGCCGAAATCGTTCCGGCCTTGCCGCGCGCCGCTCGGGAGCTGCTCTTGCTTCGCGATTCCTTCCGGAAGCTCTCGTGTGTTCGCGGGAAGATCGTAAAGCACCCAATGCACCCAGGTGCCCGCAGGGGCGTCGGGATCATCCATGATGAGCGCAAGGCTTTGCGCATTTGCGGGCGGATCATTCCATTTCAATTGCGGGGAGACATCCGGCCCGTCACAGGTGAATTTTTTCGGAATTGTCTCTCCGGCTGAAAAGGCTGTGCTGGAAATTTGCAGAGGCATGGTTCCTCCTTTCTCCTGAGCAAAGATCTCTCCGCACGGCCAAAATGAAAAGCACAAAAAGAAACCGGTCAGCATCGCAACTTTTCTTCCCATTGCGGCGCCTCCCTTTATGTCAGATTCAAGACGCTTACGCCTGTGTAGAAATCCGCCGACTCTGGTATGGCCACGCTCCCGCTCGCAGTAAAACTCCTGGCAGGGCTGGGGCGCGCCTGTTGTGAAGGACCAGGTATGCAGGCAACTAGCGCCGGGTGCGGTCCTTGCGAATGGCTTCGTCGATTAGCGCATCGAGTTCGCTGCGAGTCAGCGTCACGTCATCGCCCGAGTTTTCTCCGCTATCGCGCGTGATGGGCAATTCCGCTCCGCCGCCCGGCGGAGGTGAGACAAAGTAGCGGGGACGCGCAGCCATAAGCTTGGCGACTTCGCGGCTGGAGAGCAACGCCGGCTCACCGGCCGTTTCCGCGGCGAGTGTGATTTTCGCGCTGTGCTCGATGGTCTCCATTCGAAAGAACGCCGTGAGCAGATCCGGGCCGCAAGTTACCGCCCCATGGTTGGCAAGCAGGAGTGCATCGTAGTGCGGCACGAACGGCTCGATAGCTTCGCTCAACTCTTGAGTTCCCGGCGTCGCATATTGCACCAGCGGAATCTGTCCAAGTCCCACGACGACTTCGGGAAGCAACGCATGGTTCAAAGCGCGCCCGGCGACGGCGAACCCGGTGGCGGTGGGCGGATGGCCATGGCAGATAGCCATCACATCCGGCCGCATGCGGTAAAACAGGAGATGCATGGCAAGTTCGGAAGAAAATTTCCGATCGCCGGCAAGCTGCCGGCCGTGCAGATCGGTGATGACCAAATCCTCGGGCGCAAGCATCCCCTTATTCATGCAGGTAGGTGTGGTGAGAACGCTGCCGTCATCCAAGCGGACGGAAATGTTTCCTTCGCAGGCGACGATATGCCCGCGCTCGTACATCCAGCGTCCGGCAATACAAATTTCGCGGCGGTGCTGCTCTTCGCTTTTCGCGTGGCCTGACAAAAGTGAGTCCGGGGTCAAGGACGGACTCCTTCCTGGCGCGGAATCATTTTCCGAGCCGATCAGTTTGAGTTGATACGAGCACAGTCCGTAGCGAGGTTACGGATTGGCTCCGGCCGGTCCCCATTACCGCGGCAGGAGCGGAGAAGAAACTAATACAAGTTGGCCGCAAAAGCTACTGCCATTCTAAATTTCCCGGAGACCTTCAGGCGGGGTTTGTGTGGGAGCCTATGTATGGGACGTTTCGCCCACGCCTGTTGCCGCGACGGGCAATGGACTCTTGTCTACATTCGGATTGAGCTTCAAATGCTTGAGCTCGAACAACGCACTGGAAGCAGCGTGCTTCATGGCCAGGGAACTTTCAATGCCGCAAGTGCAACCCGGACATTCCCTGCGGATCATTGCCAAGCACTGGCGAGAGTAGGCTTCTGAAGCCAGGATGGATGCGAGGCTGTCCTTCAAAATATTGCCAACTGGATTCAGCGGGTAACAGCCGGTCAAGACATCGCCATTGGACATGACAAACACCTGAAGGTAGCCCAGAACACAAGGAGGCTCCGCCAGGGTCTCATTGTTGTAATACCTGGTGATGTAATCCGTTTCGTACTCGGGCCGTTTCAGCGATTCGCGCACGAATTTCGCGATCTTAGGCACATCACTGACCTGCGGCCACATGGAGTTGAGATCAGCATCTTTCAGGAAGGAGAGGCTTCGACTCAGAATATTGAATTCGATATCGGCGCCAAGGGAGTGAGCCAGGTCAGCGAGTTTTTCGAGTTCATCCGCGGAAAGCCGATTGAGGGTGACGGAGATAGCGAGCTTCTTGCCGCGTAACAATTTAATGCCTTCGACGCCCAAATCAAAGTAGCCCTGGATCCCGCGGATCAGGTCATTGGACTCTTTGAGCCCGTCAATGGAAACGGCGACTTTGGTGATCGGAGAGTCGTTCACTTCCTTGTGAAGCTTTTTAAGGAGCAGGCCATTCGTTTGGAGGATGATGTGCTTGAAAGCAGTGGCATTAGCCCGGTGCAAAATCTCAAACAGGTCTTTCCGGAGAAGGGGCTCGCCTCCGGTCAAGCGCAAGGTTCCGATGCCCGCCCCACTGATCTCGTCGAGGAGTTCCACGGCGCGGTCGGTGCTAATTCTATCTTGCCAGCGTGATTTCCAGTAATCACAGCTAATGCAGCCGGCCTGGCAGTTTTCTGTAAACTTGATATGCGCGGAAAGGGGCCGAATGGTCGAGGGCAAGAATTTGTCCGAGATCTGGCTTCCTAGCCATACCTGCGGCAGGTAAAAAGCGCGAGAAAGCATCTAGCGGCGGCCCTCCTAAGAAAAGAACCAAGTCTAATCTGCCGTCAATACTTGATGTTACCCGCTATTCACCCCCGAAACAAGGAACAGCAGCGCTGGGTTAGCGAGTTTCCACGCACAGAGATGAGTTCAGGCGGGAGTTGGTCAAAATGCGATGGCGCTAAGCGTAAATGCCTCGGAGCTTCAGCGCGCTGGCTACCCGGTCGATTGCCAGCATATAAGCCGCAATGCGGTTGTTGACTTTGTGCATTTCCGCGAAGCGGACCACTTCATCAAAGGCATTGTCCATCACGTCGAATAGGCGCTCGTTCACTTCGCTCTCGCGCCAGAAAAAACCCTGGCGGTCTTGGACCCACTCGAAGTAGCTGACGGTGACGCCGCCGGCGTTGCCGAGAATGTCCGGAACGGTGAAGATGCCTTTGGCATCGATGATCGCGTCGGCCTGCCAAGTAGTGGGGCCATTGGCGCCCTCGCAGAGAATTCTGGCCTGCACTTGTTTGGCATTCTTTTCGGTGATCTGATTCTCGATGGCCGCTGGAATGGCGATCTCGCAGGGCTGGAAGAGAACGTCGCGGGAGGTCATCTTCATTCCGCCGGCGGGAAAATCCTGGAGCGGCTTCTTCTGCGTGTAGACCCAGTCGATGACCTTCGGCACGTCAAAACCTTTTTCATTGTAAAGACCGCCGCCGATGTCCGCGAGGCCGATGATTTTGTAGCCGGCTTTCTGCATGAGGTCTGCGGCCATGGAACCAACGTTGCCGAAGCCTTGAACCACAACGCGGCAGCCTTGCTTCTTGATACCGAGTTTCGCAAGCGCTTTGTCGCAGCAAATCATCACGCCGCGGCCGGTGGCTTCTTTCCTCCCGCGCGATCCGCCGAGCTCGATAGGCTTTCCGGTGACGACAGCCGTAGTGGCTTGGCCGAGGTGCATCGCGTAAGTGTCCATGACCCAGGCCATAGTCTGTTCGTTGGTGCCGACGTCGGGAGCCGGAACGTCCTTTTCTGGACCCAGCCAGTTCGAAAGTTCCGCGGTGTAGCGGCGGGTGAGGCGCTCGAGTTCACCGCGCGACATTTTCCGCGGATCGCAAATAATTCCGCCCTTGGCGCCGCCAAAAGGAATATTTACGACCGCGCACTTCCAGGTCATCCACGTGGCCAGCGCGCGCACTTCGTCGATGGAAACATCGGGAGCAAAGCGGATTCCGCCCTTGCCCGGCCCGCGCACCGTGGAATGCAGCACGCGATATCCGGTGAACACTTGCAGAGTCCCGTTGTCCATGCCGATGGGAATGTACAGGGTGATTTCTTTGCTGGGATATTTGAGATAGCGGTAAAGCCCCTGTTCGAGTCCCAGTTTATTGGCGGCGACTTCAAAGCGCGCCTCCGCGTTCTGGTAGACATTCATTTCTTCCGGCATGGGAGCTTGCGGCATGCGAAATTCTCCTTTGGTGCGGACAGCCCTGCTTCCGTCATTTCGTCTATTACGGAGTGAGCTGGCTTCCTCTCTGCGCGCCTTTTGCGCAAAGAAACCTGTCTTCACTGGATTCCAGAGCAGAATCAATGATTCGGCTACATCAGCTCTTTTTTGTCAGGCCAAGGGAGGTGAGCACCAGCGGTCTACCCCACCGCAGGAACCGCCAATTGGCCGGGCCGCCAGTATACGAACCTGGCTCCCATCCCGCAAGCCGGAGCGCCTTGAGGGCTTACAAACGAAAGGAACTGAAGTACCAAAACGGAGGCTCGGCGTATCTAACTTTTAAGGGACCGCAAGGGTGTACACAGAACTTGACTCCGAGCGCTAGGCGCGCCGTCACTTCTGTTGTGTTTCATCTTGTTGCGTGTCCTGTGCAACGCTAGATGCTTCCCGGCACGTCTATATCTATAACGATGGAACCTGGGCAACGAGTGGAAATAATTTCCTTGCCCGCACGTAAGATAAACAGGGGGCTACAAATGCGTTTGAAGTACACATTTTCGTATTTCATTCCGTTGCTGCTGGGGCAAGTGATCGCGGGTGGATGCAATAGAGCGAACCCTCAGGCAGCGGGCCCGCAAATGCCTCCGCCACCCTTGGTGACCGTTGCGAAAGCCCAAGCCCGGGACGTACCTGTATATTTGGACGAAATCGGGAAAAGCGGCGCCTTTGAGTCCGTGACGGTGACCCCCCAAGTCGGCGGGCGCATCACAGAACGGCATTTCCAGGACGGTGCAGACTTGGCCAAAGGAGCGCTCTTGTTCGTCATCGATCCGCGCCCTTTCCAGGCCCAGTTGGACTCAGCGACAGCCAGCCTGGCCCAGGCGAAAGCGGCCCTTGAACTCGCAAAGATTCAGTTTGCGCGTGATCAGGAGTTGGTGGGGACGAAAGCGATCTCCAAGCAAGACTATGACACGAAGAAGAATACGGTCGACGTCGATCAGGCGCAGGTCGAGTCCGCCCAAGCCGCCCTTAAGACCGCCAGGCTCAACCTGGAGTACTGCTACATTCACTCTCCCATCGAAGGCCGCGCTGGCGCTCGTCTGGTTGATGTAGGGAACGTGGTGCAGCCCAACACGACCGGGCTGTTGTTAATCCAGCGCCTGGACCCGATCTATGCGGACTTCACTGTGACCGAACGCGATCTTCCGGAAGTGCAGAAGGAAATGTCGCGCGGCAGTCTGAAGGCGTTGGTGCGGGTGCCGTCGGATCCGGAAAATCGCGCGCGCACTGGAAAGGTCACGTTTCTCGACAACGCCGTTCAGAACGGCACTGGCACGGTTAACCTGCGCGCCACGATGTCCAATCCCGATCATCACTTTTGGCCTGGCCAGTTCGTCAACGTGAGGCTCGTTCTGGCCACGCAAAAAAACGCGGTCCTGATTCCAAATCAGGCCACGCAAATAAGCCAGAAAGGGCCATTCGTCTACATAGTCAAGCCTGACGGCACCGCGGACTTGCGGCTTGTCACCCTCGGCCAGCGGCAAGGAGAAAACGTGGTCGTCACCCAGGGAGTGGCGGCGGGAGAAAATGTAATTGTCACGGGACAACTGACAGTGCCGCCGGGCGGAAAAGTCCGCGTCGATACTGGTGCTGCCCCGAGTCCCAGCAAAGCTCCGGCCGGCGCCGGTGCGAGTGCCGTAAGCACGAAGTAGGGAAAACGAGGCCACGTGAATCTCTCTGAACCATTCATTCGACGGCCGGTAATGACGGCCGTGCTGACTGTCTCCGTGGTTTTGTTTGGCGTGCTGGCCTACTTTGGCTTGCCGGTCAACGATCTTCCCGCAGTGGACTACCCGGTTATCCAAGTGAACGTCGGCTACCCCGGTGCTACGCCTGAGACCATGGCGAACAACGTGGCCACTCCCCTGGAACGCCAGTTTATGCAAATCCCAGGGTTGCAGCTGATTACTTCCAATAACGGCCAGGGGCACAGCAGCTTCGTTCTACAGTTTGATCTTTCCAAGAGCGTCGACGCGGCGGCGACCGATGTGCAGGCGGCGCTCTCCCGGGCCGCGGCCCAATTGCCGGTGGACCTGCCGAGCCCGCCGACGTTTACCAAAACCAATCCAAACGACCAGCCGATCATGTACATCGGCCTGACCAGTGACAGCGCGACGCAAGGGCAGCTCTATGACTACGCCAACACTCAAGTCGGTGAGCGCATCAGCATTCTGCCGGGAGTAAGCCAGGTGGCCGTGTACGGCGCCCAGTCTGCCGTGCGCATCAAGGCAGACCCCTCGGCCATGGCGGCTCGCAACCTGACAGTCGATGACCTGGCAGCAGCAGTAAAGAACGGGACCAGTTACACGGGTGCGGGACAGTTTGACGGCGAACACCACACTTTCCTTCTTCAACCGGAGGGCCAGCTCAGCGAGGCCAGCCAATACGACAATCTGATCGTGAGGCAAGGAAACGGCGCCCCGGTCTACTTGAAGGACATCGCAACCGCTGAAAACGGCCTCCAGGACGAACGCATCAGGATGCGCTTTTGGTACCGAGGCCATCAGGTTCCCTCGGCAACCGTGGTGATCGCGGTGTTTCGGCGCGCCGGTTCCAATGCCGTCGAAGTCGCCAAGTCGATCCGCGATTTGCTTCCCACGGTGAGGGCACAGCTCCCCAGTTCGGTGGGCATCATCCCCATCTACGACCGCTCGCAAACGATTGTAAACAGCGTTAAGGATGTGCAGGAGACGCTCTACATTGCGTTCGCGCTGGTCGTGCTGGTCATCTTTGTTTTTCTGGGCCGCGCCCGCGACACGCTGATCCCAGCAGTCGCTTTACCGCTCTCCCTGCTGCTTACGTTCGTCGTGATGAATATTCTGGGCTACAGCTTGGACAATTTATCTTTGATGGCCCTGACGCTCGCGATCGGGTTCCTGGTGGACGACGCCATCGTCTTCCTGGAAAACACCGTGCGCCTGATGGAGGAGGGGCAAGGAGCTCTCGAGGCTTCGCTGAACTCGGCCAAGGAAATTAGCTTTACGATTTTAGCGATGACCGTGTCGCTCGCCGCGGTATTCCTTCCCCTCGTTTTCATGAGCGGACTGGTCGGCAGGATTTTTCGCGAATTCTCAATCACCATTATCGTTTCCATTTTTGCCAGCGGCATCGTTTCGCTTACCCTGACGCCTTTGATGTGCTCGGGCCTGTTGGCGGAGCGGGGTGAACACGCCAAGAAGACCTGGGTGGAGCGCGTGATTGGCGGAATTGAGAAGAGAGTGCTGGGGCTCTACGGACGCTCCTTATGGTTCTTTCTCCGTCATCGCTGGATCTCCCTGGCCACCTGGGTTATCTGCCTTTTGGGCACCGGATATCTCTTCTACGTCATTCCGAAATCGTTTCTGCCGGTCGGCGACAGTTCTTTTACGTTAGGAGTGTTTGTGGCGCAAGAAGGCACCTCGCCGTACGAGATGCACAAGCACCAGGAGGAGGTTGAGAGCATTCTGCACGCGAATTCCGCTGTGGACATGACCTTCACGATGAGCGGCAACAACACATTCTTCCCGGCGAACCAGGGCCTGGTACTTGCCTTTCTGAAAGATCCGGATAAACGTCCGCCCATCGGGGCGGTAACAGGTCAGCTGATGGGCCAGCTCAACTCCAGCATTCCGGGGCTGCTCACCTTCTTGAAACCGCAACCTGTGCTCCAGATCAGTACCGGCGCGACAGCGAACTTGCAGGGACAGTTCGCTTACACCATTTCCGGGATCGATCCGAATGAGGTCTACGCGAGCGCGGGGAAGCTCATGCAGAAGATGCATGAATTCCCGGGATTTCTTTTCGTGAATTCCGATTTGTTCAATCACACGCCGAACCTGCAAATCAACATTCTGCGGGACCAGGCAAAACTCTACGGAGTTTCTGAAACGCGCATTCTGAACCTCTTGCACCAGGCGTATTCCCAGAACTACGTCTACTTGATCAAGAAGCCCACCGACCAGTATCAAGTGATTCTCGAGGTCGCCGACGATCAGCGCTCCGAGCCTCAGGACCTTCACTTGCTCTATATCAAGAGCGACGATGGCTCGCGCATGGTCCCGCTGAACGCCCTGGCCACCTGGAATTCTATTCTGGGGCCGCAGTCGGTAAATCATCTCAATCAGTTCACAAGCGTCACTCTGTTCTTCAACTTGAAGCCGGGATACACGATCGGCCAGGCCACGCAGTTTGTGGAGAATTCCGCCGCGCAAATCCTTCCACCGGGAATTCGCGGCGGGCTCCAGGGCGAGGCGCTCACGTTTCGCGACACCGTGTCCAGCCTCACCATCTTGATGTTTCTGGCAGTGTTCGTCATGTATGTGATCCTGGCGATTCTTTATGAAAGCTATCTGCACCCCATCACCGTTCTTTCGTCCCTGCCGGTCGCCCTGGTCGGCGGACTGCTCACGCTGTGGCTCTTTGGCGCTGAAGCTTCGCTGTATGCGTTCATCGGCATGTTCATGCTGATGGGCATCGTCAAGAAAAATGGAATCATGATCGTCGATTTTGCGGAACAACGCGTGCGGCAAGGAATCAAGGACGATCAGGCGATTCACGACGCCAGCATGGAGCGTTTCCGGCCCATCATGATGACCACACTCGCGGCGTTGATGGGTGCGCTGCCGATTGCGCTTGGCTTCGGAGCTGACGGCGCTTCGCGTCGCCCCTTGGGGCTGGTGGTAGTAGGTGGATTGATTGTCTCGCAATTCATCACCCTCTATGTCACGCCGGCCATCTACCTGTACCTGGAAGAATTCCAGGAAAAAGTGTTGGATCGGGTGCCATTCTTCCGGGCGCGCCAACCGCAAGTCGCGGGCGGTTCGCCTGCGCCGGAAGCAGGCTTGGGAGACTGACGCTGATGCCGACAATCGTCGTGCGAAGTGGTTCGACGCTCTCCTGGTATGTAAGTCTGTGCGCGCTTGCGGCCTTTTTGTCCGGCTGTTCGGTCGGTCCAAACTATAATCGTCCCAAAGCCGACGTGCCCACGGCCTATCGAGGCCTGTCCGACGAACAAGCAACTCGGACCAGTCCTGCTTCCCTAGGCGACCAAAAATGGTGGGAGATCTTTCAAGACAAGGAACTGCAGGGCCTGATCCGAGCAGCTCTGCAAAATAATTACGACGTGCGGATCGCGGCCGCGCGGATTCTGGAGGCTCGGGCGCAGCTGGGGATCACCCGCGCCGACCAATTTCCTTCCCTGAGCGGCGGCGGCAACATCACCAGCCAGCGCTTGGCAGCGTCTGGCCTGATTCCCGGGTTTCAGCAAACTACAGGGCAGCTAAACGTCTCCACTTCCTGGAACCTCGATTTCTGGGGAAAGTATCGCCGGGCGACGGAATCAGCAAGGGCGACCCTGCTCGCTAACGAATGGGCTCGCCAAGAGGTGATCGCGACCCTGGTGGCGAATGTCGCCAGCGGCTATTTTCAGCTTCGCGAACTCGACCTCGAACTCGACATTTCCAAACGCACGCTTTCCTCTCGTAAGGACTCCCTGGAACTGACCACCCTGCTGACCGAGCACGGCATTGATACTATGCTTGACCAGCGCCAAGCCGAGCAATTGGTCTACACCGCTGCCGCCCAGGTTCCCAACCTCGAAAAGCAAATCGAGCAGCAGGAAAATACGCTCAGCGTTCTTCTCGGGAATAACCCTGGCGCCATTCCGCGAGGATTAGGGCTCACCGAACAGCCCCACGCCCCTGAAGTTCCCGCTGGCCTTCCTTCGGCATTGCTGGAACGCCGGCCGGATATCCACCAAGCAGAGCAGAATCTCGTTGCCGCCAATGCGCAGATCGGTGTCGCGAGGGCCGCCTACTTTCCCCAGATTTCGTTGACTGGAACTGGCGGTTATCAGAGCTCGGCGCTCACCAGTCTATTCACAGGCCCGGCAGGAGTTTGGAACTTCGGCGGATCCTTTACCCAGCCGATCTTCGAAGGCGGAAGACTCAAGAACAATGTCCGCTTGGCGGAGGCCCAGCGGGAGCAAATGCTGTTGACCTACCAGCAGGCCATTCAGGGTGCATTTCGCGACGTCTCGAACGCACTCATTGCCTATCGAAAGAATCGCGAATTTCGAATTCAGGAAGAAAAGCTGACGGAATCAGCTCGGGATGCAGCGAAGCTTTCAGAACAACGCTTCAAGGCGGGAGCCACCGACTACTTGGAAGTGCTCACCAACGAGACGAACTACTTCACTGACGAGCTGGCGCTGGCCCAAGCGCAAAATAACGAAGTGCAAGCTCTCGTGCAGCTCTATCAGGCTCTAGGCGGCGGCTGGCAACAGTAACGCACTCGAGCTTCCGCCAAGACTGACAGTCCTAACTTGCAAGAGCCGCAGGGAACCACAATGCGGCTTTCCTTGGGCAGCCAGTGTACGTCGTCCCCGTGGCTTGGGAACTCCACAACGAACCGCTGAGGATTATTGCAAGCGGAACTGGAGAGTTACGGTCAAGTGCATCGCGACGGGTTTGCCGTCGAGCATTGCCGGCTGATACTTCCATTGTTTCAGGGCGTCCATAGCCGCTTGTTGCAGCAGCGTGGGGCCGGAAACAACTTTCATGGTAGTCACGCGTCCGTTGGCATCAATCAGCGCGTCGATTTGAACGTTGCCAGAAATATGCTGGTTCCTAGCGAGCGCCGGGTAGATCGGAGGCACGGACGAAATCAGTTTTGCCTGCTTCACGTCACCGCCAACGGGAAGCGGCGTTACGGGTGCTGAAGGCTGAGCGTTGCCGCCGACAAGGCCGGCATTGAGCCCTTCTGCGTTGGAGTCGGGCTGGTCCTCGTTGTTGAAAACAGGGCCTGCATCAAGTTCTCCGCTGTTCTGCGTACCCCGCTTCGCCGTGACCTTTGGAGTCGCCAGGCCGGCATTGCCGAGGACGGGCTTCTTTGGCTGCTCGGCAGCCGCCACAACCGGAGCCGGTGGCGCTGCAGCCGCACTATTGGCCGGATGTGACAAGGGCTGCGGATTGCGTGACGCGGCAGCAACCGATCCACTTGCAGGCACAACGCTCAGAGTTTTTGAGGCCGAATTGGATGGGGCGGCAGTGTTGGTGAGCGGCGCTGGATTCGTTTGAGCGGAAGTATTCGCTGGCGCTGCCGCATTCCGTGGAGATTGCGAATGCGAACTCTCAACAGGCGAGGAGACGACGGAAGCTTGCGCGGTGGATGCGGACTCCGCACTGGCATTCGCGCTACCAAACGGTTGGGTAATGTACCACCAGGCGCCGACAGCGATCGCCAGAACGGCGGCTGCAAAGGCCGCAAGCTGCATGCCATGGCCCGAACGCTTGGATCCGCTTTCGCGCGTGTTTTTCACTTCGTCAAGCGGGAGTGAATCGCCGAACGTCGGCAGCGGCAGTTCGGGAATGAATGGTTCCGCCACCGCCGTGGCGACCTCTGCCGCAATTTCTTCCGTCTTGGGTTGCTGTTCCGCGAGGCGCTTGGCTTTTTCCCTTTCGATTAGGTCATGGGTAGAAGAAGGCGCAGCGGCGTTGCGCGCGAGAGGCTCGAGCCACGATGGAATTTTCAGCTCTTCGTCCTGAAGCGATGATTTCGTGGGCAGAGGATCGAGTTTCACGGGCGCAACCGGCTTGGCGGGCACTGGTTCCGGCGTGGAAATCTGGGACGCTTGCAAAATTTTGGCGGCGTTCTCCGCAAGCTCTTTCTGTATCACTACCGGAGACGCATGAGGAATTTGGACTGAAACCGTTTCTGGAGGCTCAGCTTCGCCTGAGAACATCATGTTCGAGAGCTGTTCCTGAAGCCGCGCCGTATGCTGTTTGAGAGTTTCGGTTTCAGGGTCGGCGCAAACCTGCACGGCGGGTGGAGACTCGGCCGGAGGATCAGCCGGTTTCGGTTCAAAGAGAGAGAGCAGATTCGATAGAGAATTTGTCAGCGGACCAGTGGGAGTCTTGGCAGGCTCAAGAAAAGAAGCCTGAGCTTCCGATGCGCGCGGCGAATCAGAAAGCACAGGTTCGGATTCGACTGGTTGCGCCGGCGCGGAAATCACCGGCACTTCCGGAATGGTGCTTACGGGCGCAACAGGAACCCCTGGGACGACAGGTGCGAACTGCTCTGCCGAGGCCAGTTTTAAAGAGGCTTCCGGGTCAAAAGAAGTCGACAAGGCCGACGAAAGCGGCGTAACGGGCGCGACCGGCCTTTGCGGAAGAAGCTCTTCCGCCTTCGGAACTTCAGCGAGCTTTGGCTCGACGCTTTTCGCAACGGAAATGGGAACAACGGGCTTCGGGGCAATCACGCTGGCAGAAACATTCGTGCGTGGCGCTTCGACCTTGGGTGCAGTGGGCCGCGGTATGGCCAGCGAGCCGCTGGCCAAGGGTGTACTAAGCGCTGCTGGGACCGGGGCTACGGGCTGCGGGACGGAACCGATACGGTCACCGGGAAATCGCATTCCCCAGAAACCAACGACGGACTCTGTGAATTCGAGCTCGACGTAACCGCTCACGTTGCGATAGTTTTTGGATTTGACCACCTGGCATACGACTTCTTTTTTGGTTTTTTCGTTGGTGAGAAAAAGCAATTGGCCGGAGGCAACGGAAGAAGAAAGACGGATGACGGCGCCATTGCCGAAAATGAGCACGGTCTTGGTGGTCTCGGCGAACGGCTCGCGCTTATCGCTGCCTTCGACGGCGCGCGCCCCGTTGACAGTGACCGGCACTTCTAATGCAACGGCCTGCTGCTTAATGGCGGCATCGCTGGTCGGGGTGGTCGGGGCGGGACGCTGGGCCGCTTCCGGCCTTGCAGACAATATCCCGTTCTCTTTGACCGTAGGAGGCATGGCTTGCACACTCGCGAAGGAAGATTCCGCCTGTCGCCCCGTCCGAGCCAGGGCTCCACTAACATCTATATGTTCTGCTTCACGGAGAGGGCCAACCATAGTACGTGCGTACTACATTTCGCCAGAAACACCTGTCCGAGCGGACAGGTAGAAATTTTCGCGGAAGGTAGAGAACGGCGAGCAGCGATCCAAAACGGTTGCAGAAGGGAAGAGAAAAAGTTGTGAAGGTTTAGCGCGGAAGCGGGGGCAGGAAACGCTGGTCGACTTCGACTTGGTAACCGGTGACGAGTTTGTTGGTTTCATTAGCCATGCCGATAACCGCCTGAAGCTCCTTGAACATCACGTCGGTCATTCCTTTGCCGAAGGCGGAAGCGGTGTGCGAGGCGATGCAGTAGTTGCAGTTGTTGGTGACGCTGACGGCAATGTAAATCAATTCCTTGGTGAGCGAATCGAGCGCGCCAGGGCCCATGATTTGCTTCAGGCTTTCCCAGGTGCGCTTGAGCAGCGCAGGATCGTGGGCGATGGCCTTCCAGAAATTATTGATCCAATCGATTTTGCGCGTGGCCATGATGTCGTCGTAAACGGCACGGACTTCCGGGCTTGCGTCTCTGTATTCGATCAATCCAAAGGTGGACATACAAGTCTCCGAAAAATGGTCCGGATCGTGCAGGCTTCAAATTAGCAGGAATCGAAAGGAGCAGCCAGTGCGGTCAAATATATCTCCGAAAAGAATTCGGAAAGAGTGCGTAGCAAAACTTACAAGAATGTCCGTCTTGAGGCTTCTTCCGTGCGCTGGCGGTAATGAAAATTTTGGTCCGATGAATGAAATTCATTGTGCTTGACATTAAGCACAGGGGGAAGTTAAAAAACTAAACACCAAGCCAGAGTGGTTCTTAGTTTGTGCGGATTTTTTGAGAGGGGAAGGGCGAGCAGGTTCGGGGAGCTTGTCCTTGTTTTCAACGTTTTCAACAAAAGATCATGACCCGCAATCGAAAACGAAAACGATTGGTTCGCGGCGCAATTCATTTTTCGAAATGTGTTCCGGCCAGGCCGGGCGTGAGTGCTGTCAGTTCTCTTTTGATCTCGACGAGGGGGTGTTGATAATTATGAAGCGCCTAGTCTTGGCAATTCTTGCAGTGCTGTCACTCGGGGTAGCGGCGCAGGCACAGACGTTCCGGGGCACAATTCTCGGCACGGTGACGGATGCGTCGGGAGCGGCAGTCGCCGGCGCGAGCGTAACGGTGAAAAACCAAGATACCGGAATCCTTCGCAGCACACAGACAACGCCGGACGGCGAGTACCGCGTGCCGGAGTTAGCGATTGGAACTTACATGGTGACAGTTGAGATGTCGGGATTCCAGACTGCGATCACCCGCGACGTGAAGGTGGACGTGGCGAGCCAGGTTCGCGCTGATGTAACGCTGAAGACTGGCCCAGTGTCACAGAGGATCGAAGTCTCAGGCGAGAGTCTTTCTCAAATCGAGACCACCAGCGACACGCTGGGCGCCACCTTGACTGCCAACACCGTCAAGGACCTTCCGGTCAACGGGCGCGACTACACCAAATTGATCTTTCTCACTCCGGGCATCAGCGGCTCGCCCGATCAGATCACGGATTCCCCCGGTTCGTTCGGCGTCTTTTCCATGAACGGCGCACGCGGACGCGCCAACAATTTCCTGCTCGATGGGACGGACATGAATGATGGGTATCGCAACGACCCGGCCATCAACGAAGCCGGCGTTTTCGGAACTCCCGCCACGATTTTGCCGATCGACGCCGTGGAAGAGCTGCGCGTTCTATCGAATTACGAGCCGGAATATGGCCGCAACGCCGGGGCCGTAGTCAACATTGTGACAAAGAGCGGGACGAACTCAGTGCACGGCACAGCATTTGAGTATTTCCGGAACAACGCTCTCGATGCTCGCAACTACTTTAATCCCGTCGGGCAGCCGCAGGCGGCCTTTCACAATAACCAGTTCGGCGGCGCGCTGGGCGGCCCGATTGTAAAGGACAAGACATTCTTCTTTGCTGATTACGAAGGCCAGCGCGAGCGGGTGGGCGTTGTTACGCTTGCTTGCGTACCGGTGGGCACCGCTTCCGATGGTTCTCTCAGTCCGAGCCAAGCAAGTAACCCGGTGATTGCGGGCTTGCTGGCACGACACCCTTGGCCGGCACCCAATCTTTCCGGGGGGGGTTGTCCGAACGCTTCGGTCATCTCGCCCTCCTTTAACGACTTGAGCAGCGCGATTGTTAAGATCGATCACAACTTCAACCAAAACCATATCCTGACAGGGCGGTATTTCTTCGGCGATAGCACCCAGGCTTTTCCCCTGGCGCTGACAGCGACCGGAGGGCAGCTCCCGGGCTTTAACACGGTCACGCCGACGAGAGTGCAGCTTGTCTCCCTCTCTTATGTGGACGTGATCAGACCTTCGATTGTCAACGAAGCGCGATTGGGTTGGAACAGGTTCGCGGAAGGATTCTTCCCGCAAGACCGGAGCTTTAACCCCAGCTCGATTGGGCTCTGCGCTGCCAGTACAGCGAGCGCATGTGCAGGGACAGGACCGGCAGACTCGGGCTTGCCGATCATTGTCGTGGGCAGCTTCGCGCAGCTCGGCGCGACGTCCTCCGTACCACGGCATCGCGTGGACGCCAACTGGCACTTCATTGACAACATCTCATGGAAGCTCGGTCGGCACGATATGAAGATGGGCTTCGAGTATCGCCGCACGAGCATTCAGCAGTTCTTTGACAAAGACTTCCGCGGCAAACTTTCCTTCAGTGACACATTCGATTCAACAACCGGCGCGCTGGTGGCCACGGCCGTGCAAAACTTCCTGGCTGGCAACGCGAACGCGGGCTTTGCCAAGTCTTTTAACTACTTCGGAGACTCGACGCGGCACACATTCGAAAACAATTACGGGGCTTACTTTCAGGACAGCTTCCATCTCTTTCCCCGTTTCACGGTGAACTACGGCTTGCGCTGGGATTATTTCGGGGTGGTGTCGGAGAAGCGCAATCTCATGAGCAACATCACGAGTCTCGCTGGCGGCACGGTCACCTTAACGCAGGTTGGCCAGCCTGGCTTGTCCCGCCTCTACGAGCCGGACTACAAGAATTTTGGCCCGCGCGTCAGCGTAGCTTGGGATGTGTTCGGCACGGGGAAGACCGTGGTTCGTAGCGGCTTCGGCATTTTCTTTGATGCCTTTTCTCAGGACTTTTTCCTCGGCCACCTGCCCTACCCGCCTTTCTTTGACCCCGGGCCCGCCTACAATCCGATCGGGCCGGCACAGATCATTCCGGCAGCGGCGACCCCGACCATTACGACAACGACTCCGCCGACGGCTGCGATCATTTCTGGGCAGCCCATTTACACCACCGTTGGGTGCGGCAGCGTGGAATGCGATATCTTCGCCTTCGACCGGAACATCAAGACGCCGTACATGGAAAATTACAACCTGAACGTCGAAGAGCGCTTGGCAAGCAAGGTTATGTTGCAACTCGGCTTCGTGGGATCGCAGGGGCACCGGCTATTTCGATTCCGGGATCTCAATCAGCCCACGCACGCGCAGATCACTGCCGCCGATTTGGCCAGCGGAGTGAGTAGCTTCGGGGTGCCGCGCGCTTTGGCCAACCCATATGGGGCGTTCTATATCCTGCAGCAGGAATCCTCAGGCAAATCGAATTACAACTCGCTGCAGGCCAGCCTGCGGGTGAACGGGTGGCATGGAGTTACTTCGATCGTGAACTACGTGTGGTCCAAGTCGCTCGACAATTCGAGCGATGGAGAGGACTTTGAGCCCAATGCCGCGCAGCCGAATGACAGCACGCGTTCGCAGCTCGAATACGGGCCATCGAACTTCGATGTGCCGCACCGCTTCACCTGGGTCTTTGCGTATGACCTCCCCAAGATGAGCGGCGGCTGGCAGCGCTTGAAAAATGGCTGGGGCTTCAACAGCACGGTTACGCTGCAGAGCGGCCAGCCCTTTCAACTCAATTACAATTTCGAGGGAGATTACGATGGCAGCGGCGAAGGCGACGGCCGGCCCGATGTCGTAGGCCCAGTCGTATACAATGAACGCAATCCGCTAAGTTTCTTGGACCTCACTTCATTCGCTGTTCCCTGCACGCTTACAGGCGGAACAGCCGATACCAACTGCACTGCGGGCACTCGGCATTTCGGAAACCTGGGCCGCGACGCCCTGCGCGGGCCAAAGTACAAGCAATGGGACCTCGCGATTTACAAGAACACGGCGATCTCCGAGCGGCTCACCATGCAGATCCGCGCCGAGTTCTTCAACGTCCTCAATCATCCGAACTTCGCGAATCCCTTCCTGCCGGCGTTTATCGCGGATGCTGCACAAGGTGGAATTAGCAATGGCGGCCCATGCGTTCCTGGCGGTCCTGCGGTCCCCATAGGGCACAGTTGCGGCCATTTTGCCATCACCGCTACTGGCGACGTGGGCATAGGCAACCCGTTCCTGGGGGGCGGCGGGCCGCGCGGGATTCAGTTGGCGGCCAAGTTCACGTTCTAGCGGCGGTCAGACTCCTCAGCAAAAAAGGCTCCCCGAGAGGATCGGGGAGCCTTTTTGCTTTTTGGATCGTCGATGTCTCAGGGTGACTTTTTGGAACTTCTAGTTAACCATAATCGGACCCCTCCCCCTGTTTTTTGTAAGTGTTGCATCTAAGGGGTTTAGGGCTTCGCATAAGTGGCTTAGAATCAACGCTTTGTGGGTATTCCATAAGTGTTGATTCTAAAGGGACTTATGTTGCACCAAAATTGTGCAAATTGGCGCGGATGGTTTCGGAACGCTTCCTGGGACGGCCTTAAGGCTCTAGCCCTATGGGACCGCGCAACTAAATTACAGGGCCAAGTCTTAGTAGGTGTCCCCCCACCATTTTGCATGAATATCAAAATAAAGGGCTTACAGAATTTGCATTTCGTAAGTGATTGATTTTAAGGGACGCGATTTTGGTTGTTTTGGACTGGCTAAGGCGAAATCGCTGCCTGAAAAAGAAAAGCGGGAGCCCCTTCGGCTTCCGCTCAGGTAAACAAGCTCCCGCGCTCCACGCGCAGTAATCTACAAGAATAAGTATATGACGAATTAAGGGAACGTCAAGGAAAACTTTTGCGGAAATTTGGCGAATTGGCGGTGGGAGAAGAAAGTGACGCGGGTACCCGTGAGTATTAACGCTAGGGATGCAGGAATTCTTCGAGGAGGAGGCGTGAGAGGCGGCGGGTATGGTGGCGGATGACGGCGTGTTCCTCGAGGAGATCGTCGAGGATGACGCGGAAGCCGAGCTTCTGGAGCGCGGGAAGGTCGATGGCGACGGGTTCGGCGCCCTGGGAACGGTAACGCCGGGCCACATCGGGCGACACGGGCTGACGATTGGCGATTACCCAATCGATCAAGCGGTGCGGGACGTGCTTCTGGATGGCGCGGAGATGATCGGCAAGGGCGTAGCCGGAGGTTTCGCCGGGCTGGGTCATGAGGTTGGCGACGTAGACGCGAGGAGCGTTGGATTTGGCGATGGCGCCGGCGATTTCCGGGATGAGCAGGTTCGGAAGAATGCTGGTGTAGAGGGAACCGGGACCGAGAAGAATCAGGTCGGCTTCCTTGATGGCTTCGATGGCCAAGGGGAGCGCGCGCACGCCGCGCGAGGAAAGCTTGAGTTTTTTAATCGGAACGGTGCTGGCGGTAATGCGGGTTTCGCCATGAACGATGCGGCCATTTTCCAGCGTGGCAACGAGGTGCACGTTCGAGAGCGTGGAAGGAAAGATGCGCCCGCGGATGGCGAGCACTTTGCTGCTGACGCGAATCGCTTCAGTAAAGTCTCCGGTGACGTGCGTGAGAGCTGCGAGGAAAAGATTGCCGAAATTGTGGCCGATGAGGCCGCGTCCCGCGTGAAAACGATATTGGAACAATCTGCCGAGAAGGGCTTCATCTTTCGAAAGAGCCACCATGCAGTTGCGAATGTCGCCGGGCGGGAGGATGCGATTCTCGCGGCGCAAGCGGCCGGAGCTGCCGCCGTCATCGGTGACGGTGACGATGGCGGCGAGATCGGCGATGGGACGCTGGGTGCTGGCGTGCTCGTCGGTGCGGCGGATGACGTGGTCCTTGAGGCCGCGAAGCAGCGTGGACAGTCCGGTGCCGCCGCCGAGAGCGACAACCCGGAAGCCTCGGGATAGGGCTTTCGATTTGGAGGCGCGTTTTTTCATGCTGGCATTTGGGATGGCAGAACTGGCTTCGTTTTACAGAAAAGAATTTAACACGGAGAACTCCCCGACCAGGTCGGGGCAGGCGCCAGACGCGGAAAACACAGAGAAGAAAAAACGGCACGGGTCTGAAGACCCGCCACTACAAAAGCGACAAGAAGATTGGCCATTGCAAAAAGCCGCAGAGAGCACTAGCTGGCGAGGCCGTCTTTCTCCGGATAGAGCAGCTCGGTGAAGCGCGGGTCTTCCTGGAGGAAAGCGAAATCTTCATCGTTGCGCGCGTGATAGCGGTTTTCCGGGCGCAACTGAATGGCGACCTTCAAATTGGCCAGAGCGGAATCGGCTTCGCCGGTAAGGCAATCGAGCGCGGCCAGCGCGTAGTGAATATGGTCGGCTTTGGGCGCGGCTTTGCGGGCTTTGTCGAGGCTTTCGCGGGCATCATCCCAGCGGCCGATGTTCATCATCGCGACTCCGCGTTGATAGTGCTCTTCGGCGGTGCGGGGATTCTGTTCGTGCGACGGCTTCATGCGCTGCTCGGCGATTTTCAGATGCATGCGCGCGCGATCGGCGAGCTCTTTGCTTGGACCTTTCAGAACTTCTTCAAGTTCCTGCTTGGCGCGCGCAAATTTCTGCTGATGAAAGAGAGAGAGGGCTTCGTCGTAGACTTTGAGTTGCGCTTGGACACGGGGATCGACCAGCTCAACGCCGCCCCGCTGGGGGGGCGGAGGGGGAGGGAAAGCCTTCTTTTTCTGTGACTTAGAGGAGCTCCGCGCCGCGCCCCTGGAACGCCTAGATGACCCTGAAGAGGGCTTATGCGCTTTTGCCATGAGGCGAATGCTAACAGAGCCGGTTTCCCGCGTCAACGGATGCGCGCGGAGCCACTTTGGCAGGCAGGAAACTCAGAGGCGTTACCGAACGGAGGCAGGGCCAAAAATAGAGCGTGGAGTTCCGGGCAGAATCGCGGAAACTGTATGTGCAGTTTGGCGGAAGGTGACACGCGGGGCGGGAAAACTGGCCTGCCTGCGCCGCGTATGCTATAAGTTTGTGGCCAATTCTGGTTGACGACAAAGTGCCTTTCATCAATTTTCCTGCGCGCGAAATCAACTGCAAGCTGGTGTACTACGGTCCAGGTCTGGGCGGAAAGACCGCCAACTTGCAATGGATCTACGACCACACCGGGCAAAACCAGAAGGGAAAAATGGTGTCTCTGGCGACGGAGACGGACCGCACGCTGTTCTTTGACTTCCTGCCGTTGGATTTGGGAACGGTACGCGGATTCAAAACGCGCTTTCATTTATATACTGTGCCTGGACAGGTGTTCTACGAGGCCAGCCGCAAGCTGATTCTGAAAGGCGCGGACGGCGTGATATTCGTGGCGGATTCGCAGGAAGAGCGGCTGGATGCGAATTTCGAGACGATGGAAAACCTGATGGAGCACTTAAAAGAGCACAATTTGAATTTCGCGACGATCCCGTACGTGCTGATGCTGAACAAGCGTGACTTGCCGAACGCGATGTCCGTGCCGGAATTGACGAAGCAGTTGCGGAAAAAAGGCGAGCCGGTATTGGAGGGAGTGGCGATTCAGGGATTGGGCGTGTTTGAAACGCTGAAAGAAGTCGCCAAGCTGGTGCTGGCGGAATTGAAGAAGGGCGGATAGTAACTACTTCGCACAAATTTTGCCAGGAATCTTCCAAAGACAACAGAGCGAATTTCAGCGCCGAAGGTTATTTGTGCCTACGCGAAGTTCTGCAGGGCGGCGGATTCGGATTCGAAGGTGGGGATGGCTTCGACGAGGCGGGTGACGGTGAGGGCGTCACGGACGCGGCCATGGCCGCAGACGAGGCGGAGGACGCCGCCTTCGCGGGCGAGCTTGATGGAGATGCGTACCAGCGTGGAGATGCCCGAGCTGTCGATCTGGGGAATGCCGTTCAGGACGACGACAACTTTCTTCGCGCCACCCTTAATCACGGACTGGAGAGCACCGTGGAGCTGCTCGGCAGGCTCGCCAATGGTGAGCCGGCCGCGAACCTCGAGAATCGAGACTCCGCCGGATTCGCGAACGTTGATTTCCATGGGCAGCCTATCAGTCATGGCAGTGCTCCATCTATCGTTACAGGCGGGAATGGCCGTTCGCCATGCCGCACGGCATTATACGCTGGAGGGTAGGCTGGACAAAGTGAAGCGTTCCAGAAGCTTGCAGGCCGAATTGGCGAGTAAGAGAGAAAAGCAGTGCATCAGAAAAATGAATCTTGGAAATGAAAATTTCAAGCTGTGACGCAGGGCGCGGATGCGTATAATGCAGGGCGTCGAAGCGGCGGGTCCCCGGCAGTCGAATCCAGAACCAGCGGAGCGGATACATCCATGAAGTGCGCAGGATGGAAGTGTAGTTTCAGCCTTGTCCTGGTGATAGGGGCCATCCTGATCACCGCTGTTCCCCTCTCCGCGGGGCAAGCCCCTCCTCCCGCCACAATCATCTCGTCGACGCCTAGTCTCACAGCCACCCTTGCTTTGGCCGCTCCGGCCCCCCCACAAACCGTGAAGGAAAAACTGGAGCAGCTGGACAAGGACGTGAAAGCGGCGCAGTCCTCCGCGGACAACGCCTGGATGCTGGTGAGCGCGGCG
>Ga0209648_10000250_pt1 | contig 40087 bp, 49 predicted proteins | sample GraSoi2013_115cm_FD_185830 | JGI IMG/M metagenome (GOLD analysis project Ga0209648, IMG submission 185830) | Grasslands soil microbial communities from the Angelo Coastal Reserve, California, USA - Sample 9_17_2013_115cm (SPAdes) (version 2) | ecosystem: Environmental > Terrestrial > Soil >...
GCGCGGCCCGTCTCGACGCAGCTCAGATGACGTGTTGAGATGTCTGCATCGAGCGCAAGGTCGAGCTGGCTGAGGCGCCGAACAGCGCGCCAGCGACGCAGCAGGACGCCAAAATTTATATCAGGGGGCATTGTTGCCGCAAAGATAAGACGAGGAAATCACGGTTCGATTATAAGAGGAATCGTTCTCCGCCCGGCGGGGCGCTAACTTCCCTAAGGAGGGGTGCCGGGTTTTTGCGTGCTTCGATCTGTGTCTGGAGGGGGCCGGAAGAAACTCGGCGATAGCCGCCCCGCTTTTGGGTGCTTCGATCCTCGTGCTCCGATCAGGCAGCAGAACAGCGCCGGTCCCTGGGTGTACCGGACGGGATTGTGAGTGTAATCGCCTGTTATCGACAGTTGACTCCGGCTTGCCCGTCTTATTGGACGTAGACAATTCGATGATCGGCTTATAGACCTGCCATTTTCTCCTGAACCTTGGGAATCCAGACTTCTTGAGCAGTTGGCTCCATGAGGTGAACTCGCTCAAGTGCTTTCTCAAAAGTCGTGCGCGCCTCGGCATTCTTCTGCAATGCCTTCTGCGCATCTCCCAAAGCCATCAGAGCCTGCAAGGAATCGGGCGCAAGGACAATTCCAGCCTGAGCTTCGGAAAGCGCCTGTTCGGGTTGGTGTTGCTCGAGCAGGGTTCCTGAGATGACGGCGTGATCCATCGCAGCGGCGTACGGAACCTTGAAGGTACCATCGTAAACAAACACGCCATCTTCGATCACAGCGGTCGGCTTGAGCTCCATGAACTGACTGTATGGGCTTAGAAGGGTTGAGCCTGATTCATAGAACGTCAGGGAAATGTGGCTGAAGAATACTGGCCCCTGGATGACTGGAGGGGTTTCGGTCATCAGCCCGGACCAGATCGTGTCCATGGTGGGCAGGGTCTTGCAGGGAATGCCGTAGGCGTGGAACGGAATCAACGGCTCGGCCGTGTACGCGAACCAACATTCTTTAATCCCTCGATCGTCAACGTAACGCTTGACGGCTTTTAGTTGCTGTCCCCAGTCCGTGGTGGAGTCGGTCAGATACTTGTGGATGTTGGCCGGTCCGCCCCAGAGTTCGTTCGCGTACGGAATGTACGAGGTGGGGAACGCGCGGAGCGAAGTCACGACATGGAAAATGATGAGAACGACAATGGGCCACACCCAGCGGCGATCGCTTTGAATCAGGCGCCAAGCCGCTCCGCCCGCCAACACAAGGACGAAGACGAAGACCAAAAGGATGTGCCGCACTCCGATGTTCAGGCTCGAAGTCATCGAAATACAAAAATAAAGCGTGGGCGGCACAGACAGGAACAGAATCTCGCGCCAGCCACGTAGCTTGCCAGTGGCGATGGCATATATGATCAGCGGGACGAAGATCAATGTGGTCAGGGTCGCCTTTATGACGAACGCCACCGGAAAATAGAACCACACCCCATGCGCATAGACCTTCCCAAACATGTAACTGGGCCACGTATTCGCCACCGAGCGGACGTCCGCCAAACCATAGAGCCATGACTCGGGCAGCACTTTCCAGCGCGCCATGATCTTGATCACTTTGGCTTCCGCCGGACGCAGGTTCCCGAGTGTATCCTGCAATGGTGGATTCATCTGCGTCCCGGCGGGACGAGCGGTGTAGCGGAATCCATAACACACCCACATGATGCCAACGACGATGATTCCGGCAATCACGAGCGCACCACCCAGGCGCGCTGCCTGATGCAGGCGGGTCTCGTCCCCCGCTTGACGGGGGCGCAACAACTCGCTGGCTGCGAGCAAGATCAGCATCGCCGGCAGCAGCACTGCGGAATGCTTGACGATAAAGAAGAGGCCTGCCGCGAGACCCAGCACCGCGACGCGTCCCCACGAGGGAGATTTCACATACCGGTAGAACGCATAGATGCTGGACACGAGCGCTGCCGCCGCGCCCGTGTCCGTCGTCACCAAGGAGCCATGAGCAAGGAAGTTGGGCTCGAAGACGATCAGCACGAGTGCGATGAAACCCGCGCCAGTGCCAAACATCTCTTGTGCTGTAAGGAACGCCAGCAGCGCAACCAGCAGCGCAAAGATCGATGCTGCCATTCGGGCGCGGAAGATGACCATCTCGTGATCATTCTGAAAGATGAGATCGCGTCCGCTCAGGTAGGCCTCGGTCTTGAAATAACGGTTCTGCAATTGCGGTTCATGAAGGTTCATTCCGAGCAGCGGAACGGCAGCAATCATCTTCACCAGCGGCGGGTGCTCAGGGTTTAGACCAAAATCGTGATGCTTGAGAGACATATATCCGGCAAAGATGTGATCGCCTTCATCGAACGTAAGCGACTCGTGCTTGACGGAGTACAACAACTGGAATTCGAGAACCAGGAGCAAGAGCATGACCGCGGCTATTTTTACCCATGACCGCTTGAGCAGTGAATGGAATGTGTCAGTGATTCCCGTCGCGGGTTGCGAAATTGCACGCGCCTCTGCGTTCATCATTTCTCCGCATCAACAACATAAGCAGTAAAACACGCCTATCCGCAGAAACACCACGAATTTGAAGATAAGTCTCATCGCGATTCGACAGAGCGTGTCAGTTGCTGGATCAAGGGGTCTCGAAAACGTCGGGAATTCGAGTCGCTAGGGACAGTTGACGAAAAATCGCCATTACGCTCATTGACCGAGGCGAGCTACCCGCAACAAACAGGTGTTTCACGAGGATTGGCTGCGCGATTATGGTCGAGTCACCTTCATCCGGAACCCTTCCGGTCCATAAGTCGGCTTGTGGGAAGTTTGAAGCCCTCCAAACACCGTGGCGATAACTTGCTGTGATTTCGGAGGGCCGAGTCACTGGATAAAAACCCAAACATTGTGCCAGTGACTTGTCGTTCAGCCAGCCACCATCTTCCAAGTCTTCCGACTCTCCTAAAGTCCTGTTTTTTGGGTCGATGTTCCGAGCATGTTTACTCTTCTAGGCGTGGCACTCGTGACAAAATGAAGCGATCTCCCATCAGGAACCACTAGTTCGCCCAACTTAAATTTGCGCGAGTTTTGCATCAGCCCTATGTTCTCTCTGCGAGCGACAAGAACAAACGTTTGTTGGAGAGAGCGTATGCGGGTTTTGAAGTCCAATGGATTCTCGACGCGAATCGCGGCGTCATTTCTGTTTCTCTTGGTTCTCCTTCAATTAGCCCCGGTGCTGGTCCAGGCACAAAACCTGGGCGGCGCCCCGGCGACGAACAAAGCTGTGCAGGGGCAGACGGCGGCACAGCCGGAAGGTGCTTTCCTGAACCTGGTGAACTGGGTCGGTAACGTCATCGCCCCAGTGGGCGCAGCGCTGTGCGTGGTCATGGCCATCATCAATTACACGCATGGCCGCGGAGTAGCACGGTGGGCGGTTGCGGCTGCAGGGCTGTTGATGATCTCGGGTTTAACCAGGCTCATTGAGTTCTGGATCAGCCAGGGCACGGCGGGAGTGCAGTAGGGCGGGCGAGGAGAAGGCTATGACGACACCCCAACTACTGACCGATCTGCTGCAGCTGCTGTTCGACATGGCAGTTCCGGCCGCGATGTGCACCATGGTGCTTGCCGGGCTGGCTTTGCGGCAGGAGAGCGGTGTCAATTTCGAGGTCGGAGGACGGTTCCAGCGGTGGATGCTGTGGTCCGTCATCCTGCTGACCCTCCCGCAGTTCCTGTCCTGGTTTGCGGCCCAAGGCATTACGGTGCCCCCACAAGGCGCGGGAATCAGCGGCCCATGGTTGCGGGGCATGGAGACCAGTGTCACAGGCTTCATTTCCGGCGTGGTCGTGGCCAAACTCATCCCAGTCCTTGCCGCCTTCTTTGTCCTCAAAGCCGCGCTTGATGCCGCGCAGGGGTGGAACCCTCTCGGATCGGTTGTGGCAGCGATCTTCCTGTTGTCTGTTTCCGGTAGTGTGACGCTCTTGCAGGGTTTCAACAGTGGCGGTGAGTTCGCAACCACGGACATGCTCGCATCGCTCTGGAACTACCTGGCCAACACGATTCTGCCAGAAGCGGCAGGCCTGGCTGTCGTGGGCGCAGTGATCAACTATTCGAGGAAGAAACCTTTCATGCCGCTGGTCTTCTCCGCGTTGGCGTTTCTGAGTGTCACCGGGCTGTGGAAGCTTGTCCAGGCAATTGTCAGGTGAAGGCAGTGATCGGAGGTGATCTATGTTTGAAAACGGACTGCTGAACCTGACCAACTGGGCAGGCAACGTGATCATGCCGACGCTCGCAGGGTTGTTTTTCGCCGCAGCGATTTATCGCTTCAGCAAAGCCCATCCCTATTCCCACTTGTCTTGGGCGGGATTCGCTGCCCTGATGTGCTCTGGCCTGTTGCGAGCGCTTGAGGCATTCGCCCAGCAAGCCGGCCCCAACGATCCCGATCGCTACTGGATCTCGATTCTGACGCTGGTCAATTGGGTTGGGAACGTGATGTTGCCGCTGTACGGGGTCATCGAGGTCGTGATGATGGTCTTGCATTCAGCCGGGGTGCTCGAACGCATGACCATCGGCGACGCGTGGGTAAGGAACCTAGTGGCAGCCATGATGTGCTTCGGATTGTCAGGGCTATTGCGTCTGGCCGAGTTTTGGATTCAGAACGGGACGCCGGGAGTGAGGTAGCTATGGCACTGGATGTAACGCCGGTCAATCGAAACCTGCACACGCGGGTGACGTTCATGTCACTCGAGTTCGAGGACCTGTTCGTGGTGCTGGGACTGGCTGCAGTGATGAACGTCGTCAGCCGTTTCGTCAGTGGCCAGATGAGCGCCTACCTGCAGTACGGGGTGCCGCTGGCCCTCGTACCGCTCCTGATGGTTTTCAAGTACGGCAAGCCGCGCGGCTACTTGCGGGACCTCGTGTATTGGTACACCAAGCCGCGTGCCTACTGCGCCGGTGCAGGTGACCGCCAGATTCGAACGAGTTACGTCGTGGAGGAGCAGCCGTAATGCCCGTGACTCAGGAACAATACGAAAAGTCCCTCGAAAACTCCGCTCTTTGCGAACAGCTTCCTGTCCGCGACTATCTGGACAACGTGATGGTCCGCACGAACGGGGCCCTTGTTGCGGGATACGATGTCCGAGGCATCACCTCATATTTTGCCAGCGACGAGGAACGCGACCGCAGCAAAGTCATGCTGGGCGCCCTGCTCAAATCGATTCCTGAACAGAGCATGAGAGTGCAGGTGCGCTACGAGGTGGTAGAGGACCTTGGCAACCTGCTTGAGTTTTATAGAGCTCAGGACCGTTCAGCCCATGAAATCGGCCGCACTCTCGACGCGGCCAGACTGGAAGCCTGGAGAGCGAAAGCTGACGCAGGACACTATCTCAGGCCAATCTTGCATGTGTACTTCATCTGGGATCCGCATATCCACCATCGAGTCACTGGAAAAGGTACCCGGCACAATCTCAACTGGAGTCTTTCGGCCAAGAAATCAATTGAGCGGAGCCTCAGGGAGCATGAAGAACTGCTGGCAGAATTTGAGAGCCTGCTAGTTGGGATTGAAGCGACGATGCAAGCCGCGGACCTGGGACCACGCCGGCTCAGCGATCAGGAAATGTTTCTTGAAACCAAGCGGGCTCTGAATCCGCTGGAGCCAGATACGCGCAATTACACTCCTGGCGAAGACCACATCGAGTATCGAAGCGCGCGGCAACAGCTGGCCAATGTCAGCATCGTGGATGAGACGGATTCCTATCTGAACCTCAACGGCCTGCTGCATTCGATCGTCAGCCTCAAGGAATTGCCGGATGCGACATTTCCGGGGATTCTGCGAGAGTTGGCAGCGCTCGATTTCCCGATTGTCCTAAGTGTCCAGCTCACGATTCCTGACCAAACCAAGGTCCTCAAAGGGTACAAAACTCGCCTAAGGAAGATGCAGGCGGCGCAGCGGGACACTCATGGGGGATTTCGCGTGAACGTGGAGGCGCAGGTCGCGGAGTCGCAGCTGTTCATGGTGCAACAGGAGATCATCGCCAGCTCAATCAAGACGGCCAAGCTGAGCCTGGTAATTGCCACGAGGACCTCGAAGCCTGCCATCACCAGAAGTGAATTTGAAGAGGCCGAGCGACTCATTAACAATCGTCGCCAACAGCTTCTCTATGCGGTTGCCCGTATGAATGGCGCCAAGGCCGTTACCGAGACCCTGGCCAAGAGACGCCTCTTCTTTAGTTCCTTGCCGGGCATGGCCGACACCGACAAGCGCGAGCAGGACATGCTGACGACGAATGCCGCCGACCTTCTTCCTGTAGAAGCGCCGTGGCAAGGAACACCACGGTCTCCATTGTTCCTGCTTGAAACTCCATACCGGCAGCTTATCCCGTTCTCGCCGTTCGATCCGTCTTTCAGCGACGCTAACGTGCTCATCATGGCCAAAAGCGGCGGCGGAAAGACCTTCATGGTGCAGCAACTTCTGTCGATGGCCTCGCGGGCCAATCCTCTGGTCTCGATTATTGAGCGCGGCGATTCTTACCGGCCGCTGGTCGAGCTGATGGGTGGGCGAATGATCACGATGTCTCTCGACACGGACCAAACGATCAACCCCTGGGATCTGCCCCAAGGGGAAAAACAGCCGGCCAAGGATCAGGTCGCTTTCTTAAAAAATCTTACTCGCCACATGCTGGGCGAGAACCCTGCTGAAGATACAGAGCTGCTGGACAACTTGATTACTGATGCCATATTGAGGACTTACAAGCGTGCAGCCATCCGGCCTTCGAATCCAATCCCGACGTTTTCCGATCTTCGCGACGAGCTTTCCCAGTGGTGGGATGAAGAGAAGAACCAGCGCGTAATGGATGAGGCCCATCTGGCAGCCATCAAGTTGCGCAGCTGGACTGGGGAGAAAGGGATTTACTCAAGGCTTTTGGATCACCCGACCACCATATCGCTCGACAATCCCTGGCTGTTTTTCAATGTGGAGCAACTAGCCGACGATCCCCGCCTGGAAACCGCAATGAGCCTGCTCATTGCTCACGCCACGGCACAGCGAGCTTCGGGCAAAACCGGACAACCGAGCATCACGGTGCTCGATGAGTGCTGGTTTCTTCTCGATTCGCCCGTCCTCGCCCCTGAAGTTGTCCAATTGTTTCGAACCGCGCGCAAACGCAATGCAAGCGTCTGGGGCATCAGCCAGACGGCAGAAGACTTTGTTGGATCGGAATCGAAGCCTCGGGTGCACGGCGCCGGCATCGTCAAGAATTCCAGCGCCAAAATCGTGGGCCAGCAACCTGGGGACATGACTGCTTTGAGGGAGCATCTGCACCTAAATCAAACAGCGCTCCATCAAGTCAAGCACTTCAGCGCTCCCCGCAAAGGGCGCAGTGCCGATGCACTGATCGTGATTGGAGAGAAAGCTGACACCACCCACACGATTCGCATGGTTCCCACTCCCGTCGACTACTGGATCACGACGACGTATGCGCGCGAACGGCTGTATCGCTCATGGTGGCTTACGCAGCACAAGCATGTTCCGCTGATCGAGGGTTACCAGGAGCTTGCGAAGAGGTTCCCGTTTGGCCTCGCGGATGTGGAGACGCTTCCCGAAGAGCAATCCATGGAAGTGGCAAAGGGAGTACAAAAATGACGAATCGATTCTTCAAAATGAGAATAGTGTCGCTCTGCCTGGTTGTGCTGCTGGTGTTGATGCCCATAGCCGCGAACGCCGGAGTCCAGGACATCATCTCGCTGCTGACCACGATCACCAGCACACTACAGAACGGAGTTGGCTCTGTTCTGAGCGGGATTCAATCGATCAATACCACAGTCAGGAATTTCGAGCAGCAGGTGGTGTGGCCACTCACCCTAATCAACCAAGCCCGGGCTGAGCTATCGCAGGTCAGAGCGCAATTCACGAGCCTGGCTGGCCAGATTCAAAGCATTCCGACCAACAGCGCGACACTGGTCAATCCGTTACAGCTTGAGCAGCTCCTTAGAAGCCAGCGCGCTGGGAATCTGGGCCAGATCACCGCGCCCTACACACAGGTCTATCAACCACTGCCCCAGGCCAACCAGGCCACTGTTGCACAGAGAAACCTGATGGATGTAGATGACGCCTTTGCTCTGGGAGCGCTCAAGACGGCGACAGCGTCCGATCAGGCGAGCCAGCAGATGTTGAATGTGGCCGATGGGCTTGAGCAACAAGCTGCGGTGTCCGCACCTGGCAGCGCGTCCATACTGACGGCTCAAGCCCAGGCCGCCAATCTTCAGAATCAGGCGATGTTACAGAAACTGCTGGCTGCGGAGCTTCGCCAGGAGGCTGCGCGACTGGCGCACGCAAATGCCTTACGCAAGCAGAGTGCGGACGCCAACCGGGACCTTCGCAATAACATGCTGCAGATCTTGAGCAGGTGAGTTATGAACTGGACATCTTTCTATCAATTCACGAAAAGCGCATGGCGGGTCATGAAGTGGAAGGTGATCTTCGTTGGCGCATTAGCTGTCGTCCTCGTATTGGCTCCGATGGGCGCAAGAGGACAATTCGGCCTCGATCCGTGCTGCGCCATCATCTCGGCGGGCCTGAATTCCATCTCAGGGCTGCTTAAGAACGTTGTTGCCAAGCCCCTCGGTCAAATTCAGCAGATCCAGCAGCAGGCAGCAAATTTCCAGCAGCAGGTAATCTATCCGGCTTCGGCAATCAACAACGCACGCGGACTGGCTGGACAGATGCAAGGTCAGCTGCGGCAGATGACCCAGGTCTTTCGGCTTCCAACCGCGAGTGCCACGCTGCCGACCCCGCAGCAGCTCGAGCAAACGCTGCTCTCGCACAATCCGCAGGCTATGGGCCAGGTCAGCCAGGGCTACGCCAAGCTCTACGGGACCGTGATGGCTCCGACAGATGCTCCGCAGCCGATCCGCGACCTCGTTGACATGACCGACGCCGAAGCCCAGGCCGCTCTGAAGAAGGCACTCCAGTTGGACGCATTGGCAGATGTCGAACTCGCCGCGGCGGATCAGATCAATCAGCAAATCCAGAATGCGGCGCCGGGCAGCGCCCCAATCCTCGAAGCCCAAACATCGGCCTGGCTGGTCCGTGCCAACGCCTATACCCAATCGGCCATGGCGGAGCTGATACGTGTCCGCTCCATTGATCTTGCCAACGCCGGCGCACAACTGAAGTTCAACGCCAGCGACACGAATCAACTCCGCAATAACACAAATCAAGTGTTGCAGAGGGGGTCGCAGTAGTCATGTTTTACTTCCAGCAACTCCTTCAGCAAGGGCTGAACGGGATCGACCGGACGGCAATGATATCGACCGTAGTGGGCATCGCATATACCATCTTGCTGATTGGCTTTCTGATCGGGCTCTATCAGGCCGCCATGCGCGGCGGTGATGTGCAGTCGCTGGCAGTCACTGGAATCAAATATCTCGTCATCGCCATCATCCTCGCCAACTGGTCGACGGTCTTCCGCGAAGTAAACGATTCCTTCAACCAGGTGGCGCAGTTTATTGATAACAGCTCCGGCGCCGGAGACATGTTCCTGAGCTGGTTCGATCAGCTGAAGCAGCAGTTCAACGACAACGGCGCAGGTGCGATCCTCCCCTCCATCAGCGCAGGCTTTGCGGCCATCACCACGGCGCTGATGATCCTCCTGGCCTACCTTATCTATGCCGTGATGGTGGTGGTCTTTGGCTTCTTCTACACCCTCTATGGCTGTGTGCTCTACGTACTCGGGCCTCTCGTGCTGGCGCTACTGCCGATTGCCGGAGTGGGGCAACTGGCTAAGACCTACGCGACGAACGTGATGATTTGGAATGCCTGGGGCATTCTCTACGCCATTTTCGGGTCCTTGATAACGGCCATTCAGTTCAACCGTGTCGATACAGTGATAAATCAAGGATTTCTGCGAGGGTTCTTCCTGGGAAGTTCGGAATCGACAATCCTTGGCCTGGTCAGTGTCTTCTACGCACTCGCCTTGGGGCTCATTCCATTCATCGCGAAGAGAGTGATTTCCGGCGATGTAGGATCTACCGCTTACTCGTTGGTGCGCGGCGGCGCAGTCGCGGTCGGCGCACTCCTATCGGGCGCAAGTGGTTTTGCCGCCGGCGCCGCAGCCTCGGAGACCAGCACCGCGGCAGCTGCCGGGGCAGCCACCGCATCTACGGGCGGCGTAAGCTCAGCGGCAGCCGTCTCATCCTCGGCGCCGCCGCCACAACCTAGTCTGGCGCAAAGCATTCGCAGCGGAATCATGAGCGCTGTGAACGGCAGCGCTCCGCCGGCTCCCGCGTCGAACGGGGGCGGAAGCCCAAGCGCGCAGCCTGCCACGGCGAGTTCTGGTGGGTCGAGTGGGTCCAGTTCGACAAAGCACTCGGCGTCGACGTTTCGGCCGGTCGGCGTTACCCAGACAGTTGCGTACCACGCCGGGAAAATGGCTGGAAGCATCGTCAGGGGAAACGGAAGCGGAGACAGCGAGAATGCGTGAACACAAAGGAGGACCGGTTGATGCTGCCATGGTATCGAGGCCCGATTTACGAGCCCAAGGACAGCCGTTTCCGTCCTTGGAGTATTACGACCCTGATCGCATTTTTTATCGGCAGACTCTTCGGACGTCTGTTTAGAAGCAGGAGAAAACTTCATGTGGTTGAAAAACACACAACCTAAAGAGAAGGAACAAGCACCAGAGCAGCTCCGCTACAGCCGTTACTACGAGCACGATGGGGCTCTGCGAGCTTACGCGAACCGCGCCATGCTGCTGGCGTTCATCTGCGTGCCGACCACGCTTCTGGCTCTTGCTCTGGCGGCCTACGTTCGCTTGCAGCCGCCAACTGTAATTCGCGTCGATGCCACTGGAACAGCAGTCGCGGTAGACGGAAAGCCGGCGCAGAAGTCGCTGACGTTCGTTTCTCAGGGCGCCGGCGCCGAACCGACTGATTTTGAGAAAACGGCGTTCGTGAGGCTCTTTCTGCAGCGCTACCTCAACTTCTCGCCGGACAGCGTTAATCGCAACTGGGCGGACGGCCTGAACATGATGACCTCTAACCTCCGGCGGGCCACTCTGAGCGCCATCGAGAAAGACAACGTCGTCGGCAAGATCCAGGACGACCAGATCACCGCCATTTTCCACCTGCGCTCACTCGAACCAGCAAAGGACGATCCGCTCAGCTTTACCGCCTTTGGAGTGAAGGAAGTTCATCACGTCCGCGATCACCTGGAGACAAGCGACAAACTGGTAGGCGAGTTTCATATCCGCCTGATTACGGAGCGGCGCTCGGAGGCCAATCCCAGCGGGCTGCTCATTGCAGAGTACGGTGAGCGGCTCATCGAAGGCGAGCGTCGAGATGCCATTGCACAAGATGCTTCCTTCGACAAATCGAATTGATATTGAGGGATGAACATGGATGGACCGAAAACAGCAAACGACATCGCTCTGGGCACGTCCGAAAGAAACGGCCGTCGCCGGCGCTGGAAAATGACCAGCGAGAATGTGCGCTATTTCCTGCCCAGGCCTGGCAGTGCCCAAGAAAAACCAGAGCTCGGGCAGGAGATGGCGAGCGAAGGCGAAGCCCTGGTGCAGGCCTTCAAGTCCGGCCAGGTGTTCTACACCTTGGTCGCATGGAAGGCGGTGCCGGAGATAAACGGAAACGAACCGAGGATTGTGAAACAGGCTTTGTCCCGAAGCTAAAAGGAACGGCGGGACGCGAGTTGGCACGAGTTTTCAAAAGAGACCTAAAAGCCATTGGGCTTCGCGGTCCTTTGAAGACCCTACACATTTTATGTAGGGAGAAGTGCTGACCCGGCTCGAAGTCGGTGCCTGGCCAGAAACCCAAAAACAGGGGAAGGCCGGGCGAGGCAAAAGAGCTTGTGGAAAGCAAAAACTCCTTAGCTTCTAAGTCCGGGTTTCCCCGAACAAAAAAGCCAAGGAGTTTCAAGTCATGGAAAAGTATAGCAGCAAAACGAGCAAGAGTAGCAAGTTTTCAATCGAGCAGGTTGTTACGCTTGACATTGACTCAACAGGAAGTGTGACCCAAAGGCTCACGAACCTGGAGACGACGCTCGAGAACACCCTTCTCAACGCGCTGTATCCCGGAATCAACGTCGCTGTTGTGAACGTGCCTACGGAACCTCTTGATGCTTACGAGGAATCGCAGGTCGAAAACGCAATGGCGAACCTCAAATTCAAGAACACTCCATACAAATTGGTAGGCGCGAGTGGTTCGTCCAAGGACGGCAAGTTTTATTTCGTGGACAAGGATCACAGCCATGCGATTGCGGAGCGCTTTCAACACTGGCCGCAGGCAGCCATCGTGTACTTCGGCATCCTGGTCTCCAACTGCAAGGTGGTGATAGAGGAGCCGGACGTCTCAGTTCTGGTAGTTGAAGACCACATCCTGGGAACCAATGATTGCCGCGGTTGGATTCGGCGATCTTTGTTCTCGAAGCTTCAACTGCCGGAAAACTGCTTCTATCAGTTCCGCCTGGCGTTTGAAAAGACGCAGGCCAAGGGTTCCTTCAAGGTGATGGAGGACGAAGCGGCGGTGCTGCTCGACGCCGACATTGTTCTCCCGGAAAGCGCGGTCAAACCCGGCTTGAAGGCACCTGTCATGATGTATTCGGTCTTCGGCAAGGGGCGCAGGTTCCGTGGGCCAGCGGTGCTGGGGATTCGCGAATTCTCGCGCAAGCTTGAATTCGAATCCAGCTACACCCTCATTGAACATGCGCCCGATGACTCGATCCAGCTTGAGATCCTGCCCGAGGCTCTCGGCCAGGTGCGCAAGCTGAACGATTCCATCAGCGAAGGCCGGTATCAGGAGCTGCTCGAACTCCTGGGCCTGGACGATGCCGAAAAGGCTGAGGACGAAGGGGTCAGGACAGTGGAAGGCGTATTGCTGGCCGACACGACCGGCAATATCGTCCGCTATCCCTACATCAACAATCAACTAAACCGTCTGCTCGCGCGTTGGGCTTTCAAGGCTGCGACGGGAGGAGGCTTTCGTCTGCCGGCATATGCTCTGGCCGACGACGGCTATCTGGTCGTTCAAGATGGACGGCTGTATGCGGGGTCCGACTGGATTCCGAAACAGCAGGCCATCGTGCCGCTTGAGTCCAAGCACGGTCTCTGCGTCCGCTATCCAATCCGCATGTGTGAGGACCTGCTGCCTTTGGAACACATCGGCTCGTCGGAACTCGTCATGCTGCTCAGCCAAAGTTTGGATGAGCAGGGATGTCGGATGTCATACGACCTGGCCGGGCAGATTGCAACTCGGCAGGTGTTTCTGGAGGGCACGTACATCATTCACTCCGAGACAGCCAAAAAGAACGGCGGTGATTTTGATTTTGACTGGATCTGCATTCTGGAAGAGGACCGTTTTTCAAGGTTCGTACGGAAACGGTTCTCGCTCACCAACGAGTTCCATCAGCAAAAGATGAAGCTTCGTAAAGCCAAGTCTCCCTGGTGGAACTTGGAACATGTGGCGATCAAGGCGCGCGGCAACCAGATCGGCATGATTACCGATTTGAAGACCTCGTGCCTGGCGGCGGGCAGGACCGACCTTGCCTACCAACTCGTCACCGAATTGCAGAAGGCGCTCGACAGCCTGAAGCACGAAATCGAGCCCGACGCCAAACTCATCGCCGACATACGTCAACAGGTGAATCCGGCTCCCTGGCTCAAATACAAAAATGAGTCGCGGATATCGAATTTGCCCATTCACCTCGATGTGGATGAAAACGACCGCATCGGGAAGCTCTATAACCACGTCCGCAAGGAGATCGAAGACCTGCTGACCGCGAAGCTGCCCATTGAGGAGTTCAAAGGACTCGTTTCGGGAGAAACCGTAACCCGGGTGATGTTCGATGAATGCCGCTATGTGAACAGTGTGTACGCCGCGATCGTAGGCCGGGTCTCGGAGCGTCAAGACAAACTGAAAGCCGATCTCGACACGGCGCAGGCCGAGTGGGAAGCTGTTCGCAAAGACCCCGACAAGGAACTGCGGAAGCAGAAGCTGCTTGCGCGGCGCAAGGCCTATGCCGCACACCATTATGGTGAGGAGCGGGCCAAGCAGGAGATGAAATCCATCATCTCTTATATACGTGTCTGGGCGGCAAGCAAGACGGAGAACCGGATGGGATGGTGCCAAGCCTTGAACCGTGTAGTGTGCAACGGCCAAGGCAGCGGCTCGATTCTCTTCCATGCCTTCCCGCAGGAGCTGATCTCCAAACTGGCGGAACAAACCGGCGGCAAGGCCGTCCGGGTTGTACTGCCGGAGGTGTCCGGGCTGTGGATCTACCGGGACTCGGAGGGGCGCAGCTTCCTGGTCGAGAAGATCGAAGGCGGAGAGAAAGAGACCTTCCTGTTTCAGTACAAGGATGGCCAATTTTTCTTCGGATGACTCAACCCTTAACCCAGGACGGGACCGGGAAACCGGTTCCGTTCGTCAAGAACGAGGGTCTCCCATGAAGCGCCTTTTGATGATTTTCCTGATGGCGTGCACCGTGCCCGCGGGGGCAGACGAGTTGAAAACCGGAGCGCCAGCGCCGTCTGATGTAATCCACGTTGCCACCGCCCTTGACCACTTGACCGTGCTTGAATTCGGCGAGCCAGTCACGATGGCTGCAGCCGGCAGCACCGCGTTTCAGATCGAACGCCATGAAGACAAAGTCTTCATCAAGCCCCTGAAGACTGGCGCGTCCACCGACCTGTTCGTCTGGACGGCGTCGCGCCGCTTTACCTATGAGCTTGAGGCCCCAGGAGAGGTAAAGAACATGAACTTTGCAGTTGATAATCGGATTCCCACACCCAAACCCGTACCTGCCAGTAACCCGCATCTGGAAGAAATCGCCGACATGATGCTGACTCGGGCATTGCTCGGAGCCGAGCGTGTGGACTCCAGTAGCATCAAGGAAGAAAAAGGTCGGGTGACCGTCCGGGTTGACCGGGTATTTCAGGCCAAGAACACTCTCTACATCCAGTATTCCGTGGGCAACCAGTCCCGGCGCCCATATCGTGTCGTCACGCCGACTCTCGCCGAAGCCCTTGCCCCGCATGCGACTGTATCCATTGTGTCGCTTCAGCACACGCAACTGGATGGGCAATTTCTGCGAGAGCTGGGCGAGCTACGTGAACGCTCCCTGACACCCGCGCGCACTGAAATCCAGAAAGAGGACCTACAGCCGGGCGAAGAAACTCAAGGAGTTATTGCTATTCGCGAGCAGGTCTCGGGCCCGACCATTTTTCAACTGACATTCGGCCCTGAGGGATCTCACAAGGTTCAGGCGACGATGGTGTTGTAATGCTTGAACCGGGCCACATCAGTGAGACCGAGATGCAGAGGCTCCTCGCCCAAGCCTACGAGCAGGATCCAGAGAGGAGTCTTCTTGGGCAGATCGCGCGTCAGCTTCGTGATCCGACCAATCCGCGTGACGCGAATTACCACCCGCGCCCTCACCCACTTTGGCTCGCGCTCGGCGTGATTGTCGCGTTTGCCCTGGCTGTTTTCCTTTACTTCAGCTTTGTGAGGCCGTCACCGTGATCAGCCACAACAGTTACGAATACGGCCGGCGCGAGTACCATCGCTCTCACGAAGAAAGCGCTGCGGTCACTTTGGTCGTTCTAATCGTGACGCTCGTAGGCCTTGGTTTCTATCTATTGGTCACGCGCTTTCACATCCGAAATCACCAGATCGTGGAGCTTAGCCTCTACTTGATTGCGATAATCGGGGCCGTAATCAGCACCATCTGGTATGCCCGCAATCGGAAGAAACGGATCGAGAATACCTGGCCTCACCCACCCGCGTTTATTCCCATGTACAAGGATCTGGTCTACGTCAAGAAGGCTCGCGAGCAAGGCGCGATCGTGCCCGGGTACGACGTGCATGCTCGGCCCTGGTATTGGTCCGATGAAGCCCGCCGGATGCAGACCGTCGTGGTCGGCCAGTCGGGGTCTGGCAAGACAACGTTGCTCCACCATATCGCCACCCAAGACATTCATCGAACCGTCAACGGCCGCCATTTGCCCATCATCATCTTTGACGGCAAAGGAGACCAGGAGTTCTTGAACGGGCTGCTGCCTGAGATTGCTGCTGCCGGTCGCATGCACCAGCTTCGAGTGCTCGATCCGTTCCGCCCCGACATCTCGGTGCGGTTCAATCCGCTCTACTCGAGGGCTGCTTCCCATCAGGAGCTTGTCAACGCATTTTTCGAATCATTCTTTCTGCGGCAGGACTTCTTTCGTGGTCACCAAGCCACGTACTTAAGCGACCTCAGTCGGGTGTTGGAGTACACAGGCAAGATTTACAACATCCTGGACGTGCTGGTCATGGCCCGCGATGAGATGGTCATGAAGGAGCAGATCGCTCGCGCCAAGCATGTCATCGAGAATCAGCCGGGTATCTCAGAGCTGCGCCGGCAGAACTTTGAGATGTCGGTCCGTAATCTCCTTCAATCGCTTGATGACCGAGAGCGCGTGCAGAAGATACAGGGTCTGTTGAACGAATTAATGACCTTCACCGAAGACGATTTGTCGGTGATCACCAACGCCTATGAGGACCTGCTCACGCTCGATGAAGTCATCGACCAGGAGCAGATTCTATTCATGTCACTGAATACCAACAAGAATTCAAAGGCCGTCACGGCTCTGGGCCGCATGCTGCTCCAGAACCTTCAGCTGATCGTCGGACAACGCTACCTGAACGAGCAGGAGCGGCGGCGTGACGGTCGACCTATGGTTAGCGTCATCCTTGACGAATTTGCCCCGTTCGCCTACCCGAATTTTGCGCAGATTCTGCAGACGGCGCGGGGCAGCAACATCGCTCTCCTGTTCTCTTTGCAATCAATTCCACAGTTGCGCAACGTCAGCCGCAGCTTTGGAGACGACGTATCGTCCGCGCCCAACACGATCATGCTGCTGCGCACCCGTGATGAGGAAACCGCCCGCTACTTCCTCAATGCGTCAGCCAGAGTGACGGGAGAGAGGCGCACAATGACCGTCGAAAAGAAGGGTGTCTTGGAACAGCACTACGAAGAAATCGGCTTCGGAAGCATCACGGAAATCGAGAAGACCAGGGCAGTCGATTACCAGATTAAGAATCTTCCAGTTGGCCAAATGCAGGTTCTGACGACCGACAATCGGATGGGCACCCTGCACATGCACATGCACGTTCGCCGCCCGCAGCGGTTGTTCCTGTCGAGCTTCAAGCCAGTGCTCTATCCCCGGTTGCACCAGGTCAACGTGCAAACTCAGGGCGCCAACCTGAGGTTTAAGAACGCGGATCTCGCGCGCCGCATGAGCCGGATCTTCGCCAAGACCAGGATTGCTTAGGCTATGAAGTGCGCACTTCTCGTTGCCGTTAGCTTGTTGCTGGCCATCGGGACTTGTACCGGCTGGGGACAGCGGTCCTTGTATGGTCCCTCTTCAAAACAGCAGAGCCGGCCTCATGAAGGATTCGTGGATTTCGCGTTGAAGCAGATCAATCCTCAGAACACAGATTATGGCTGTCAGTTGGACGAGGCTCGCAAACTAGTAGTCGACCAGACAGTCAAGAGCATCGATTCTTGGGCTGTCTTAGCCGCGCTTGGGTTCCTTGTGCTGTCATTCTTCTTACTTCTGCATCAGCATCGGGAGCGCAGCCGGCGCGAGGCGATTGCCGCTCAATTCTTGGCGCAATATCACAACACCTGGGTAGACTCGCGCACCCAGGCGGGCGACGCGATTCGCCGCTATGACGAGCTGGTTCATACAAAAAACAGGGCGAGTGAAGGCGTGCATAGGCCACCATCGACTGAGGCAGACGCGGCACAGGCCAGGCTAGTCAAGGCGGATGTTGGCCGCGGTGTTAAGACGCAATCGCCGCCAGTCGCTGCGGCCAGGGGTGACATCAAAGCCAGTGACCATGGAGCCTTCCGGGGCGAAGGAGCCTGTCAGAATCGCGAACCGGAGGCGGACCTAATTGCCCAGATTAGTACACTGCAGCAGCAGTTGAACGCCTCTCACGAGAGAGAAAAGAACCTGCAGAAAGAACTCACGAAGGCGCAGCGCCGGGCGCCAGCACTAGAATCACGAGATCCGAGTCTTCCAGGCTGATCTTGTGGCTAGGAGAAAGGACTTCAGATCATGGCTGACGATAATCGGCAGAAAGAATTACTCCAGGAGATGGCACAGTTGTTCAAACGCTTTGAGAAAGGCGGCGATCTTGCCCCTATCGAAGACCGCAACGAGTGGGACAAGCTGGTCGAATCCAAACCGCCGGAAGAGCGTGAGCTTGTTAAGGAACTGGCACGCTTTGCCGACCTCTGGAGGTACTTCCAGGAACGCAAAGAGAAGCTTGGACCGGAGATCGTTAGCGCCCTCAGCCAAGTGAACCAACTCCCCGTACCCGAGCGCACTGCGCGGTTGAAAGAGATCAATCAGAAACTCATGGAGCGGGTGGGTGATGCTGGTCAAGGTGCTCAATTTCGGCACTAATTGGTGGGCCCGTTTCGGACGTAATGCCGAAGACCCGTACCGGTTTTCCCGCCATGCCGCGTACTACAACTCGACCGGTGTCCGTTGTGGGTCGAAGATTCGCAGGCACTGGATCACTTCCGGCCTGATCCGCTTCAATGGCGTGGGCGACTTCAATCCCAACATCCCAGAACGTGCAATTGGTAGGACTTTCCATTGCTCTGACCTAACACGAGCCTTTGGCGGCAACCGGGTGCTATTTCAAAGGAAAGCTCCCAAATCGGCTGTCCCGGATTTTTACCTTGTCGTCATTTCGAGTGACCTCCACGGCCAGATCGACTTCAGTTCTAGCGCCTGGAAGTCGGTATTCAGCCAGGTGATCGCTGCGAGCCAATTGCGCGAGAAACAGGAGGCAATGCTGCTAATGAAGCCGAGTGATTGGGTTCAGACCCGCAGCGGGTTCTGGCAGCTGAGCGTACCAGTCGGCATATACGAACGAGCTCAATTGACACGTATCGGAGGTCTGACGTTAGCCTGATGCGGTACCCAAAAGGCAGCGTCGTTATCACCGGAGCGGGAGACATCCCCCTGCTGCGAATGGTGCGCAATTGCCGCTTCGTCAGTCACCAGCAGTTGTTCGAACTCCTACAGCACGATGCAGTTGAATCATCCCGTGGCAGTTTCAATTGGCGCACGCAGCGCCTCCTCAAAGCCGGCCGCATTGACCGTGTGAAAGATGTTTTCTGGGAGGAGTCTGCCGTGTACACCGTGAACAAAAATGGACTTGTGGAGCTCGAAAGCCATGGTGAATTTGCCGTTGCGCTGCATTCGGGGACACATCAGATGCCTGATCGCGCCCAGGTGTTCCATGCGTTGGAACTGAACGCAATTCGGCTGTCACTGGTACGCAGTGCACTGCTCGTTAGCTGGCAATCCGAGGTCGAGATTACTTCGGCGAATATGGTCTCCGCAGCGCCCTATCAAAAGGACTATGACGCCATCGTGAAGGTCTGGCTGGGCAATGAGGTGCGGGAATTTGCGTTGGAGTACGAGCATTCCCTCAAGAGCGCAAAGCAATACGAGAAAATTCGCGCAGGGCTGGAGGCCGAACGCAGAGTTGGATGCGTTTTGTACCTCACGGTTGACCCAAACCTTTTGATGGCCATTTTGTATCAGCTGACCCCTGTTTCAACCCGTTTGGGGTTTCTGACATCCCGAGCGTTCCGCGAACAGCTTCTGGAGGCCTCTGTTACGACCGACAACAACCGGGCTATGGTGACTCTTGAGGAGTTTCTGCAATATTCGCATCCTTTATATGTGGGCTCTTCGGTAGCCTCATGATCTTTGCCCACCGATGCCTTAGTTTTCAACTGCATATGAGCCGTTTATTACCCTAGTTTTGCCCTCTGGACGGCCCCTGAAGTCTCGCTGCGTCAGTTAGTTGCGGCTGAGTATCCCCTCGAACAGTGATAAATCGGTGCTGGAACGACAGTTTTCGAGGTACATCGTCGTTGGACCGTGCTTATAATCCGGCAAGATATGAAAGGGCAAGATCCGTTCGAATCTGCACGCAGACGTTTTCGGCCGGATCACATTAAGATCCTGTTTGTTGCTGAAGCCCCGCCGCCAAGTGCCTCACAGCGCTTCTTTTATTTTCTGCACGTACAGCGTGGCGATACGCTTTTTCTAGAAATGATGAAGGTCTTGTACCCGGCTGAGTTTGTCAGTGCTCAGGCTGCGCGCCAACGTAAAGAAGAATTTCTTCGACGCTTCAAGCGTGATGGGTTCTATCTGATCGACGCATGCAGAGTCCCCCTACGAAAAGGTGCCTTGCCTTCAGAGAAAAAGCGCGCTCTTAGAGATAATCTGCCTTTCTTAGCAAAGACGCTCAAGGATCTGTCGAGGTCGCTCGATTCACGTACCAGAGCCATTCTGATCAGCAAACCAGTTTACGAGGTCTGCTCCTCTCAGCACCCTGGCGTCAATGTCATTAACCGCGAGATGATCGACTTCCCCGCGACTGGGAGTCAGAAGAAATTCCGCAGAAAGCTCCGCCGGTTGATCGAAAATATCAAGAATTAAAGTCGCTCGGCTCCGCTGCTCCTAAACGCTGCCGTCCTTCGCAGCTTAATCCCCGTGCTCTAAACGCCAGCGCGCGATCTCACGTTCCTGCTCCGAAAAGAGCATCTTGTAGCGATCCCTAAGAACGTAACTTTCCATCGCTAAGTCAGTCCTGCGCAATCCTCTGAGGTATTCAAATATCAGCGGCAGTTCACGATCAGGTTTGAGTAAACGGTGTGCTGCTTCAATAGCGCCATGCTCCTCGATCATCTGCCGGAAGCGTGTGGAACAAAGCCCAACCCCCGCTCTCTAACGAGCAGGTCAAGCATGTCTTCATGAAACTCCGCTTTCAGTTTCTCGGTGTCAGCCATGGCCCAATCCGATGTGATTCTTGCGGATCGTACTTGGCTAAATGACACAAATCAATCGTGAAAGGAGAACCCATGGAACGCAGTAGAGGCAACGTAACACCATATCGCCTATTCAGCGTGAGAGACCTCGGACTTGGCAATCCCGAGCCTCACGTCGACCGAGTCATCAAGGCCTTTCTCGGCATTGGCGAAGCCGTAGCCGCCCGCTGGATACAGATGCCGAAGGCAATTCTGTTGCTGCAAATGGCCCCCGAGAATCCCGCTTCCGGGGCAATCTACGTGTACGACCGCCTGCGCCAGGATTTCTACATGTTGTCGTTTGAAGGCGCAGAAGACACGCTTACTGTGGAAGACTTCTCTCATCTCCTCCCCGAATACAACCTCCTCCGGTTCGCAGAGCAACCCGGTCTGCTGCAAGCTTCCTTCCAGAGCGCCGCATCGGCCTGAACCTCATCCCGGGCAATCCGAGGAAATTTGACCGAGTTTTCGAACCGGGGTACGAAGACACTGAAAGGTGAAGTATGCACCCCCAACCCTTGGCAACCGATGACCTTGTGGACCGTTATGTTGAGCTGTTCGTCAACCGGCGGGCCTACACCATCCAGTCTTCGACCCCGGGTTCAGAGAAAGGCCGTTTTTATTACTACCGCCCCAAAGGACGGGTCTCGCTGTCTGACTCGACCGTCCGGAACCACCTCGAAGGTCGGATCACAATCGGCCTCTATGCAATCAACCCCTCCACCCAGCGTTGTAAGTGGGTTGCCATTGATGCTGATTATGCCAACGCCGTGGAAGACCTCCTAAAGTTGCAATGGGAGTTGCGGCAGGATCGGGTCGAAGCGGCCTTGGAGAAATCTCGTCGCGGCGGCCACCTCTGGATTTTTGCCGATCAACCTCTACTGGCTCGGGACTGTCGTGTTTACATTCACAGCTTGGCGCGAAGGCTGAAGGTTCCAGTGAAAGGTGCACCATTCGAACCGAACTCTCCTTCAGGACGGACGCCGCTGGCAGATGGGATCGAGGTCTTTCCCAAACAGGATCAGATCCCGGTCAATGAGTTTGGCAACGCGATTCGGGGACCGCTCGGCGTGCACCGCGGCGCCGGGAAACGGTTCTGGTTCTATGGCGCCGACTACACCCTTGAAGCACAAATTGCGTATCTCACCCGTCTGAGACGTATAACGGAAGAAGAGATGTCCCAGTTCGTGTCTGGCCTCAAGGGTCCAGACGAGGCCTCACTCAAACCGCACGCGGTCACCCGCCATTACTTTTCCAGCAGCAATCCGGGCCGCCGCGAATTTTCGATTCTTGAACACGTCACTGGCAAGAAGCGGAAGACCGGTCGCAACTACTTCACGCGCTGTCCCTCGTGTGCGCGGCAAGGGCGCGACAACAGCGGCGACAATTTGGCGATCTCAATCGCTGATCCTCGCAAATACAAGTGTTGGGCAGGCTGCACGAAAGAGGACATCCGCGCGGCTCTCGGCTGCCCTATTAGAAGTCGGGAGGGGTTGAGCGCATGACGGAGCCGGGGAACCTGAGCAGAGACGAAGTAACTCGCTCTACGGGGCTTGCGACTGCCTTCATCGGCGTTGAAGGGGCTGCAGCGTGCAGGCGTCTACTGCCAGCCGGCGGTCTCGATTGAATTCCAGCAAGCCGCACGGTGCTATGTGATCCGGGGAGTAGAGTCAGGCGGCGCAGTTCCTCGAATGGGCGCTTACTGCGGCTTTGTCGACGGCGGAGGCAGCCCGTTGGCCGCGGTGCACAACATCGCATCGCTTGCACCGAATGGTCTACACGCTGAGGTGTTTTCGTGTGCCTTATTTAGACTGCAGATGTTCCGCGCTGAAACGACGTACGAACTCCTAATTACGCGCCATGCCTTGGTTATCCCTAGTGGAAGAAGCCGCCCCAGACTCGACAACTCTGTCTTATTTCACGGGCGGCATGGCAGGCTCGATGTGGAGTTGTGGGGCCGACACAAGGCGCTGCTCGGAGCAGTCGTCCCTGTCTTTTACACGAAGATCGGGGAGCAAGTAGCGGCTCCGACTTACTTCTTTGATGAAATTCTGCGAGTGACCGCCGGCACGTGCTGCGTGGGATGCCGCCACAGTCACCTGGGGGACTTTTGGACTCGACTGACGCATGGGAGAAAGACATATGTCAGATGACCAGAATAGGAATCCCGGCGTCCAGCGTCCACAACGCCGGCGTCTTCCGGACGAGCGGCGGGCTATTACCCATCACTTCTCCGTAGGTGGACAGGAGGGATATGTAACAGTGGGGCTGTACGAAGACGGCCAGCCGGGAGAGGTCTTCATCAAGATGGCCAAGGAAGGTTCCACCGTCTCAGGCCTGATGGATTCGTTCGCGACTGCGGTGTCGCTGGCATTGCAGTACGGCGTGCCGCTTCGCGTACTGTGCGACAAGTTCAGTCATTCGCGCTTTGAGCCCAGCGGCTGGTCAGGAAACCCTCGCATTGGTTACGCCAAGTCGATTATGGATTACCTTTTCCGCTGGATCAGTTTTCGCTTTCTTGAAACGGAATCAAGAAATCTTTTTGGCACGTTGGCCGTAGACTCTGTGTCGCAACCAAACACCGATCCGGTTCAGGCGCTTGCAGAGATCGTGCAAGTAGAAGATGGTCCGCCGTGCCCGAACTGTGGTTCGCTCATGGCGCGCAGCGGCTCATGCCACCGTTGCATGACTTGCGGTAGCACGAGCGGATGTTCGTAGAAGGGAGTGCGCCTTGTCGATTCTGCCGCCTTTATTCAAAGAAGTGCTCTTGCATTGCCCAGTATGCTTGCGCGAGCGGGGCGTCTTGATTCATTACGCGCAGCGCCAGAAGCAATGTGTTGTCTGCGAATGTGAGTCGCTGGAACTGCTTGAACTTGGCGGCTCTGCGCAGACACCGTGCACCCCCGAAGATGTCCTGCGCGATCCTGCTGCTTCCATCTGGCTGAAGGATGCGCTTCGTTCGTCATTGGCGCGTGACCCTGTTGATGCCGCCAACGACGCTGAAGTATTGGCCAGTTTGCTAGAGGAAAGATGTCGCTCATATCTCACGTCGTAGGAGGGCGGGAAATGGGGATCGGCAGCGGGAGTTCATATAATCAAGTGGCGGATGAAGAAACCTTCAAAAGATATCTTGCGGTTGCCGCTTGAAAAGCGTGCCGAAATTGCTTTCAAAATTGCTGTCGCGAAAGCTATCGACGAACATCTCCGTCTCGGGTTTCCGGTGTAACATCTCGCGCAAAGGCAAAGTCGTCAAGTTGTCTCCGAGAAAGGCGCGCAATTCCTCAAGATCGAAGCAGAACAAGTAGGTGTCACTCTTCTCTTCCGAGCCACCAACATCCACAAAGAGCAGGCCCGCAATTCAAGCTCGCTTTAATGGCAAGAAACGCTATTAAAGATTTAGACCTTACCCTTTAATAAGCAATCAACACCTGCGGGATGAACCCAACATGCTGGGGTGTTATGACGTCACTTGGCACGCAATCGCAACCATCCACTCGATAAAATGCCTCCTTGAGGAATACACAAAGATATGAGATTCTTACACATAGGAGAACAAGAACCTGTGCGGACAAACATTGACATCGACGATGGTTTGATGCGCGAAGCCATGCGCACGAGCGGCGCCGCGACCAAGAAGGCCGCGGTAGAGGCTGGCCTCCGGCTGCTCGTTCAGACGTTCTCGCAGAGTGCAATTCGCAAGCTGCAGGGCAAGGTGCGTTGGGACGGGAATCTGAATCAATCCCGTATGGGACGCATTCGAGAATCGTAGTCAGGCGGCATATGGTCATCGTAGATACGACGGTTTGGATTGACTATTTGGGCGGCACTACGAACCCCCACACCTCCTGGCTGAATCGAGAACTAACGCGGCAGCGCCTGGGGTTGACCGACCTGATCCTTTGCGAAGTATTGCAGGGAATTCGGGACGACGCAGTGTTCACGCAAGTGCATCACGATCTCCTGAGATTCCAGGTGTTCAGCACAGGCGGAGTCGACCTGGCCGTGGCCTCGGCGCAGAACTACCGATCCCTGCGGAAGCGTGGGATCACGGTTCGTAAGACGATTGATTGCCTCATCGCAACTTTCTGTTTGGATAGCGGGCACTCTCTACTTCACCGCGATCAGGATTACGATCCATTTGAGGCACATCTCGGTTTACAGGTCATTCATCCATGAGCTTCCCAATGGAAGGCCTTGAGCCCGGTCTGGAGGCTGAAGCCATTGCCAGGCGCTTCATCGAGGGTGAGCTGTCTCACGACGAATACCATGGTGAAATGAGAGGGCCGGCTCTCGACATCGCATCCAATGGCGACTGATCCTTACGTCTATCCTGGGAATTAAAGTGCTCAAGAATCTCGCGTGAAGCTAACATAACGAACAGCTTCAAGGGTTCAAGAAGCTGTTTCACCGGCGGCGTATCCCGCTAACAGCTTCCGGCATTCGTAAGGACTCCAAAAGTAAGTGGTAAGGAAAAGAAACCGGGGATGGTCTTGAAGAACCAGGCAAAGATTACGACGAAAGGCCAGATTACTGTACCGCTTGCGATCCGGCGTGCGCTCAGGGTTGGGCCCGGTGATGCGTTGTTGTTTGAAACAGACAAGGGAGGCGTGCGAGTGCTGCCCGTGAGAACCAAGAGCCCATTTGCGAAGTACCGTGGCATCGGCAATCGGAATATCGGGTCCGGGGAGAAGGCAATCAATCGCTGGATTCGCGAGAAGCGTGGAAGATGACGACCGCCATTGATGCGAATCAGTCATAACCATCTGGCTGGGCGTTAAATCACTGACTCGCGCCCTCCTACTTTAAGCCCCGAACCGATTGGTTCTTGCGCTTTTCAAGCCTCACCATGACGTGATTTGGAACTGCTCGCGCCATCTTTGGCCTGATCTCGGCGCGGTTAGCCGCAATCCGAACTTGCTCATCAGGAGAATTAGCCATGAGTCCACCCAATGGACGCACCAATGCCCCGATGGCCGGGGAGGATCGTACGCACGAATCTCAGCCACCGGGCATACTGCTCGGGCCAACTCCGCCGGGACAATTTACGCGGGAACAGATCAATCAGTTTGTGGCCCAATTGGAAGTGCCATTTGATCCCTCGGTCATCGAATGGCGCGTCACCAGCACAACCAAGGGCAAGGTGAACGGAAGCCTGCGCGGCCAAGTGATCCCATACGCCGACCAGAGAGCGTACACCGACCGTCTCAATGCGCTGTTCAGTCCCGCCGGCTGGACGCGTAAGTACTCTGTCCACACCAGCGCCAATTTCCAGCGTGACAGCGACCAAAAGACAACCGCCAAGGTGTTTCTCACCTGCGATTTGACGATCTTTGGTATTGGTTCCCATTGCGCCACCGGCGAGGAATGGGCAGATGACGAAAATGCCGGGACGGCGGCGGAAGCCCAGGCCTTCAAGCGAAGCTGCGCCTGTTTTGGGCTTGGCCGGTACCTCTACTATTTTACCGGCACGTGGGTGGATCTGGACGAACGCAAGCGTCCCAAAACAAGACCAAGTCTGGCGGGTTGGGCGACTCCTGATGGATGGCGTCAGGGCCTCCGGCCAAACAACGGCGAGAGTCCGCGATCGCCACAATCGTCGACCGGTGCTGCAACTCAGGACGCCGCAACATGCATAGGCGACCATGCAGAGCTTGTTTCTCAGATCGAGTCCATGGCGCAGCCTCTGGGGAGGGGCCTCTACCGCGGGCTTCTGAAGGCGGTCCGGGCATGGAATCCCAGCGACATCAAGGATGCAGCGGTGCTGCGAAGGGTGTTAGCACAAATGCAGGTCGCTAATTTGGGCTTGAGGCGAATAGAAGCTGCGCTCGAAAAGACGGGTCTCGAACCGTTAGCTTCAATTCTGCACTCCATGGGCGTTAAGTCTATGAACCACTTGGACAATCTCGAGTCTCTGCACAAAATTGTTCTGGCCGTCGACGCCAAGGCTGCGAAGCTGACTCAAGAGTAGCCCCAGGGTTGTGTACAAGTGGCCCTGAAATTAAAGGCATAATCAGTGAGCGGTGGTATTCTTCAATGAAGAGGGAATGATGGCAAGAGCGGTAATAACCAGTGGGTTTGCTTCAGCCAACGAGACGGCTGAAGTTCTTGGGGTTTCTCGCGCCAACACCGAGAAATTGATCCGAATGGCGGAACAGTCCCTCGCATCGGCTCGTCACCGCGGAAGCAAGGCCAAACACAATGGCGCAAAGGCGATCAGCAGAAAAGCGCGCAAGCGCCGCTAAGCAGAAATCAGTCTTTCTTAATCTTCCCTACGACCGCTCCTTTCAGAACCTGTTTCTAGCCTTCATAGCAGGGACCAGTGCGCTTGGACTCATACCCAGAGCAACGTTGGAGATTCCTGGAAGCACTCGCCGGCTGGACCGCATTCTGTCGCTCATTCAGTCCTGCCAGTATTCCATTCATGATCTCTCGCGGGTTCAACCGGACCGCGATCCGCCGGCAACACCACGATTCAACATGCCGTTTGAGCTCGGTCTCACGGTCGGCTCCAAGAGTCATCGCTCGGCCGATGCACACGTCTTGGTTCGTCTTCGAGCGCGTTCCATGGCGGCTCCAGAAGTCACTTAGCGACCTCAATGGGACTGATGTCTACACGCACGGCGGAACTCCAGAAGGCGTGTTCCGCACACTTCTGAGTGCGTTCGTAAGACAACGAACCCAGCCGACTGTTGGGCAGATGAATGTGATCTACGAGAACCTGCGATCCAACCTTCGTCGGATTCTTCGTGATACCGGTGCGAGCTCTCCCTTTGAAGCCAGCGTTTTCAAGCGCCTCAGTGTCTATGCGAGCGCCCTGGCTGATGAGGTTGTAGCATCGTGAAGCGCGGGACACATCTTGAATCACGCTCATGTTGAGGAGAGGCGCGGGAAGCCTGCCGACGCCTTCCAACATCAACTGAAACCCACGATTCAGCTCCTCCGACCAGAGTAAAGACACGCGAAAGTCTGCCGCCCGCATGTTGCGGATGCGGAGAGCTGTGTTCGAAAGGAACCTTGACAAAAAAGATCCTCGCGGTCATCCCGGAGAAAGGGTTGTGAAAGAGAACTTTTGGTGAGGCTCTCAAAAGCTCCGTATGGCAAAGGGCTGGTCGATTTGAGCAGACCGACGCTGTGGCGTCCCGCAAAAGAGAGTTGAGGAAGAAGCAATGCACGACCCTATACAGATCCGGGAAAAGCTGGGGCAACTGATTCGAAGGCTCCGTGAGCAGCGTGGTTGGAGCCAGGAAGAGTTGGCCAATGCGACTGGATTCGGACGCTCGTTCACGAGTGCGATCGAGAGGGGTACAAAAGACATACGGATCAGCACTCTTGTAAGACTGGCCAATATCTTTGACCTCCATCTTCGGCAGCTATTCCAGGGAGAACGTCGAGCTTCGAGGAGAATTCCTCCGTCTTAGAATGTCACCTCGCTCCCCCAAATTCCTGTTGTCCACGGTAACCGCAATTCCTTATACCTAAAGCGCTCCCCCGCCCGAAACTCCACGAAGAAGTCACTACGCAGGAGAGTCTACGACCCGCGTCGTGGACGAAGGGGGAGGTGTGTCTCAAAGGACCCTCCATGAAAAAGAAAGATCCTCCTGGTTATCCGGGAGACGAGGCTGTCAAGAAGGCTGTTGGGGATGCGCTACGCGACATTCGCCTCGAAAAAGGCTTGTCCCTTGAAGAGGCCAATGCGTTGTTCCAAAACACCAACCAAGAAGATCCCCAATCTATGGTGCCGCGGGCTTTGGGAATTGTGGTAAGGCAACTACGGGAAAAACAAAAGATGTCGCGGGCGCAATTGAGCCGCGCTTCTGGATTGTCTGTGCGCTTTATCGGAAATGTTGAGCGAGGAAGAGCTGAGAATGCCACAATCACCTACGTCGTGCGCATCTCCTTCGCGTTGAATCATCCCATCACTGACTTGGTCAGCCAAGTAGATGAAGTCTCCGAGAAGCTCAGAGCGAATTGATTGACGGTCCCATCGTGCGGACTGTGCTCCGCTCTAAAAATCCTCATCGATCAAACTCCACCCGCGATTTGTTCTCTTGCGAAAGGATAATCATGAAAGCATCCGCTATATCCAACGCTCTGCGCACCCTCGTCGCGGCTCGGCAACCCGTATTCATCTGGGGAGGCCCGGGCATTGGCAAGTCGGCGGTTGTCCGCCAGCTTGCCGAAGCCCTAGCAGTCCCGCTCCAAGACGTGCGAGCCCTGTTACTCGATCCGGTAGACCTGCGCGGCCTCCCATTCTTGGGAACCGATGGCCGATCCAAGTGGGCAACCCCCGAGTTTCTGCCAAGGGATGGAACCGGCATTCTGTTTTTGGATGAGTTGAATGCGGCGCCGGCAATGGTGCAGGCGAGCTGCTACCAGCTTGTGCTCGACCGCAAGCTTGGCGAATACACTCTGCCCGAGGGATGGGCCATAGTGGCTGCCGGTAACCGGGATTCAGACCGGGCAATCACGACCAGGATGCCCACGCCCTTGCGGAACCGGTTCGTACATCTCGAATTCGAGGTTGACCTGCAGGAGTGGACGGAGTGGGCCATCCAAGCCGGCATCCGGCCGGAAGTCATCGCTTTTCTCCGATTCCGGCAGGAGCTGCTGAGCGCATTCGACCGCGATGCGAATGCGTTTCCATCACCTCGTTCCTGGGAGTTTGTATCTCGCATTCTCGGCGCGGCACCGGATCAATCCGTCGAGCATGAACTATTTGCCGGCGCCGTGGGAGCCGGCGCAGCGACCGAGTTCTCAGCGTTCCTGAAAACGTTTCGAGAATTGCCCAACATCGATGCCATCCTCATGAATCCGCTCAAAGAGCCGGTACCAGAGAACGCGGCGGCGCAATACGCAGTGGCTTCAGCACTGGCTCATTGTGCGACCGATACCAATTTCGACCGTATCTGCGCCTATCTCGGCCGCATGCCAACCGAATTCAGCGTGTTGTGCGTCCGTGACGCTTCGCTTCGACAACCGGCTGTGCAACACACGCCGGCGTTCACGAAGTGGGCTACCGCCAACCACCACGTCCTTGCCTGATACAAACCACGACCGAAGGAGATGCTTAGGGATGACTACTGCTGCCCTTCCGCCCTCGTTATTTCCACTAGAAGTTCCCCTGCCTTCGAAAGAGGAGACCTCTTTGTCCTCGAAGGCGATGTTGTGCACTGTCTCGATCAGCGCCTGGTCGGGCTACAAGTATGACCGCGAAGCCTCTGAACAGATCGCGGAGATCCACGGCGCCGAAAAGGACTCGGGCCGCTTCAACAAGCTGCTGGTTCCACGCAAGGAGCTTGAGGAGATCACCAAGATCATCGGCAAGGCCCGACGCGATCATGAATTCGTCACCTTGCCTTGGAGTGACAACGGCTATCGCGTGCTTCCCGCGGCGGCTTACATGGACCACACAAACACCATGCGGGCAAATGCCACGGAGTTTCAAGCCGCCGTCTCCCGCCTCGCCGCGAGATTTGAAGAGCTCGTCACGAACCAAAGCAGGCTGGGAACGCTCTTCAAGGTCGAAGACTATCCGGGAATGCGGGACGACGGCGCGAGACTGCGCTTTTTCGATCCCGCCGAGCTCCACGCCAGATTTTCGTTCGAAACCAAGGTACTTCCACTGCCGGATGCCGACGACTTCAGAGTCTCCATTGGCGACCAGGACCGGGAACGCATCAAGCGCCAGATTGCTGAGTCGATCCAGGCCTCACTCCGCGTAGGTACCCGTGAGCTATGGCAGAGGTTGTACAAGGTCGTTTCCCACATGTCTCAGCGAATGACCGAATACAACGCCGCGGAGGACGAGAACAAGCCCCGACTCTACGATTCGATGATCACCAACATCGTTGAGATCGTGGATGTTTTGCCAAAGCTGAACATCGCCGGTGATACGGAACTCGATCGGATGGCCAGTGAAATCCGCAAGTCGCTGGTGGTGGATCCTAAGGAACTTCGTAAATCCGAGACCATGCGCTTCGATACCGCGAAAGCGGCCGTGGACATCGCGCAGCGGATGGCTGCCTACATGGGTGTGCCCACCATTACGGAGGTCGCATGAATGTCGGTGACAGTCTAATTGCCCGGAAGCTTACTCGAGCACGGACACAACTTCTATTGAGCCAGCCCTTCTTTGGGACGCTCTGTCTTCGGCTGAAGCTCATAACGGGCGCCGTACCGACGATGGCGACGGATGGGCAGCGCATCGTCTACGATCCGGCCTTCGTCAATTCCTTGCAGCCAGCAGAACTCGAAGCTGTATTGGCTCACGAGGTCCTGCATTGCGCTCTTGGCCATCACTGTCGGCGAGGCCAACGCGATCCGCGCCTCTGGAACGAAGCCGCAGACCTGGCCATCAATCCATTGTTGGTTGCCAATGGATTTTTGCTTCCGGCGGGAGCCTTGATTGACCCGGCCTTCGACAATTTGGGCGCGGAAGAGATCTATGCCCGGCTGCTGCAAAAGAACAGTGGTTCCTTCGGCGGGCAACAGACGCAATCACCACAACCGCAAAGCTCCGGTGGTAGCGCGGCCAGTCCACAGCACGGGTCTCCTCGCCAAGAGCCACCCAAACCTGGCCCCGACAATCAATTGGTTCCGCAGGAGGAAGGGAGCGCAGAAACAAGCGGAGGAGGAACTCCATCCCCGCGACCAGGTGGATTCGGCGAGGTTCTGGACGCCACCACGGAGGATGGCCAGCCAGCGTCGGAAGCCGAGAAGAGCCGTCAGCAGCACGAGTGGAACATCGCCGCAGACCAGGCAGTACGGTCTGCGAAGGCATGTGGGCATGAGCCTGGCAATCTTGACAGGTCTCTCTCTGAGAGTCGCGAGACCAAGCAGGACTGGAGGACGATCCTGCGCGACTTCATCGCAGCCCGGACGCCATCTGATTACCGCTGGAATCCGCCGAATCGGCGCTATGTCGCTTCGGGCCTGTACCTGCCGTCAGTCGAGAAGGCGGGCCTGGGAGCCATCGTCATCGGCGTGGATACGTCCGGTTCCATCGGCGAACACGAACTTGAACAATTCGCCGGCGAAATCTCCGCGATCTCTGGTGAAGCCCAGCCGGAAGCAATTCATGTCGTCTATTGCGACGCCGCCGTCCAATCATCTCAGCAATTCGTACCGTCAGAGCCGATTGATCTGGAGCCCAAGGGCGGTGGAGGCACGGACTTCTGCCCTGTTTTCGAGTGGGTTGAGCAAAATGGCATCGCGCCGGTTTGTCTGATTTATCTCACCGACCTGTGCTGCCATTCCTATCCGCCAGTCCCGGAATATCCAGTTCTGTGGGTCACCGATTCCCGCAGAACGGCGCCGTTTGGCGAAACGGTTCGAATCAGCGTCGACTAGAGCGTTCCTTCGCTGCGTCCGGTAAGCAATTCCAACCCTCAACTGTCAGGAGGGCCAAGTGTCCCTACGAATCAGATTTCGCTTCGACGGCAGGTGTAGCGTTCATCCCCGCTACAACCCCGAAAAAGATGGAAGGCCACAATACAAAGACTGCTCAGGCTGTGAATCACTTTGGGTGATCCACCTTTATTCGGGGATCGCTCGCCGCAAGGCTGACGTCGGTGACGGAATCATCGTCTCCGGAACAGCCGCGCACGCCGCGCCGGACAGAGCGTCTCCGGAAGCCGAGGAAACCCGGATCGACAACTGCGAACAGCCAGAAACCGAAAGCGGCGCTGCTCCGACCACATAGCCTCCTTACCGACCAAGAACCTTCCACTCACCAGCACGAATTCAATCCAATGAGTACCAACCTGTACGCAGTCCAGCATATTCGCCGGATGCGCGGAGGATCGCAAGCCCACCTACTCCGCGCATCGGACGGCTCCTACTACGTCACGAAGTTTCAAAACAACCCACAGCACATCCGCGTCCTGGCCAACGAGATGTTTGCCACTCGCCTGGCCCAATGGCTCGGGCTGCCGGTGCCCCGCGTCGAGGTCATTGAAGTCTCGGACTGGCTAGTTAGCCACTCACCTGAACTTCGAGTGGAGCTCGGCGGCGCCGCGACCCCGTGTAGCAGCGGCAGGCAGTTGGGATCGCAGTATCCAGACCCGGAGCTGCCAATGTTTGACTATCTACCGGAGAGCCTCCTCGACCAGGTGGCCAACATCGACGATTTTGCGCGCATGCTTGTCCTGGACAAGTGGGTCGGAAACGCCGACGGCAGGCAGGTGGTCTTCACGCGCAAACTCAGACGCCGGCGTTACCACGCCATGTTCATCGACCAAGGATACGCTCTGAATGCTGGCGATTGGGACTTTCCGGACGCCGCGCTACGCGGAGTTTACGCGCGCAATTGCGTCTACAAGGATGTGACGGGCTGGGAATCGTTTGAGCCGGCGCTCACCACGGCGGAAGGGGCTGACCAAGTCGACATATGGCGCTGTGCGGAATCCGTTCCGCCGGAGTGGTATGAATTCGATCATGCTGGCTTGGAGCGCATCGTCGAAGCGATCCATCAGCGACGCACCATGATTCGCGATCTGACAAGCTCTTTCCGCAAGTCGAGTCGCGATCCATTTCCAAAATGGAGGGAAAATTAGCGCGGTGATTCCAGCTTGAGAAGCTGTTCGATTCGTGCTACATTCAATCAGTCATGAAGCGCTCGCTTCAGTTACGGTCATCACGACTCCTCAGTCCATCCCGACTGAGTTACTGAACCTCTATCTAATTTCAACCTAATTAACCAGGCCCGTGGCGGAACTGGCATACGCAGCGGCCTCAAGAGCAGCCCTTTCTGTGGGTTCAAATCCCACCGGGCCTACCAGAGTTCTTTGACAATTTTTGTCGGAGAGTGGGCCGGACGGTAAGGCACTTGCCTGCTAAGCAAGGGCTCTCGCAAGAGGCTAGCGGTTCGACTCCCGCACTCTCCGCCATTGCGGAAGGTACTGCTGAATGGCCGGCAACTGGTCCCGAAAACCAGGGCATGGTGATGAGCCATGGGCAGTTCGATTCGTCTACCTTCCGCCAAGCTTGCACAGGTGCGTGAGCCAGGCTGAAACGGACCGGCTGTAACCCGGTTTCCCCGAGTGGGACGCGGAGGTTCAAATCCTCCCCTGTGCACCAGAGTGCCAGCGTGTGCGAATTGGAATAGCAGCCTGTCTTAGAAACAGGTGTTTGAGAGTTCGAATCTCTCCGCTGGCACCAGATCTTGAGCTTGATTACCGAAAGGCGGATCGTCACCGCTTAAGTGAAAAGCCACTCAATTGCGTTAAAGACAGCCAGGAATGTGTCAATTGCCCCGCCCTCCGGGATTGCAGCGCGCCCTTCATGAACCAGCTTGTTTCTTAGTGCCGGCAGCTGACGAATACGCTCGCGTTGTCTAGAGATGAAGTCGTCCGATCCATGGCCAATCGACTCATAGAATAAGTCTCCACCCTTAGCCGTTTTCATGAACTCTTCGAGCCTCGGGAGATTGCCGCCCTGAGAAGCAATCAAATAAGCCTGATCGCGAGCCGATGCAACATTTGCGAGATAATGACGCACCGCGGTTTCCCAGGCAGCACAGGCCATGATTATGGCGCGTACAGGATCACTCTCTGCAAAATAGGCGGCGTCGAGAGCGTAACTGAGATAGGGCAAGACCTTGTCTTGAGCTGAGAGCCTTCTTCCGGCCTCATTCCACGCATTCTCGGTGATCTGAATAGAAGGAATACCGCCGCCAATCCGCACACCCTGGAGAACAGGAACACCATCGTAAGAGCAGTCCAAATCGCATGTTCTCACGAGTGAGTTCCTTTGAATTTCTTCCGCAAATGCAACCGGATAACCAGGGACCACATTATTCTGCCGAAAGTCGGTTTCGCGAATGAATTCAAACAGGAAATAGAAAGCCCGTGCCGCATCGGCGAGGATACGAAAACTTGAAAGTTCCGCGATTCCGATATTTTGGGCCTGTGATGTTTTGCATTCTCTTCTTACGCGGAGAATCATCTGGTCGAGCGATCCGAAATAGCCAGAGGGTTGTGTGGACGGTAGTCGGCCAGGTGGTTCAATCTCAACCGTGTTGCCGGTATCGTGATAAGTAACCGTGAGAGGATCCTTGGCCGCACACAGCGGTAATAATGGATGGCTCAGTGCAATTTTGAAGGTAACCTCTAGCATCCCCATAAATGTCTCTTCTCCCACTCAGTCGAAATCAGACTGCGAGATCTGGTCGGGGAGGGGAGATTCGAACTCCCGATCTCGTGCGCCCGAGGCACGCGCCTTCAACCAAGCTAGGCCACTCCCCGACATGGTGGCTCGTCACGGAATTGAACCGTGTCCACCGGCTTTTCAGACCAGCACTCTACCGTCGAGTTCACGAGCCAAAATCTGGTGGACGGTGCGAGACTCGAACTCGCATTGCACGGGTGCAGGCCGTGTGTAATCCCCTTATACGAACCGCCCATTTGGGGCGAGATGAGAGAATCGAACTCTCGTAACTGGAGCCACAATCCAGTGCCTAAGCCATTCGGCCAATCCCGCCATCAAAATTTGGAGCTGCTGGCTGGATTCCCACCAGCATGAGCCTGCTTACAGGGCAGGTGCCTTCGTATGTCGGCCACAGCAGCAATCCTGGAGCTGGCACCGCGAATCGAACGCGGGTTGCGTGCTTACCATGCACGGGCTCGGCCACTGAGCTATGCCAGCGGAGCTGGCGCGGCGATTCGAACGCCGATCACAGACTTACGAGGCCCGCGCTCTTCCCACTGAGCTACACCAGCACAAACTCTGGAGGTGGCGGGGAGAATTGCACTCCCGTATGATCTGCTTTGCAGGCAGACGCCTTGCTGTCTTGGCTACACCGCCTCAACCCTTGGAGCGGAGTACGGGAATTGCACCCGTGCTTCCGGACTGGCGATCCGGGGTACTGCTCCTATACGAACTCCGCCGGAGCGAACAGCGAGAGTCGAACTCGCGTCATCGGGTTGGAAACCCGAGGCACCAGCCGCTATACCATGCTCGCTCTTCTAAAACTCTGGCAGGGGTGACAGGATTCGAACCTGCTAAAACTGGTTTTGGGGACCAGCGCCCTTCCCATCGGGTCCTCACCCCTGTGGCGGTCGCAACGGGAGTTGAACCCGTCCCTCCTGATAGACAGTCAGGCATCCTGCCGCTGGACTCTGCGACCACATTCAATTTTGGCTGCGAGGGCACGATTCGAACGTGCATGAACCGGGTCAGAGCCGGTTATCCTAACCAGTTGAATGACCTCGCAACGTGAGGAGGGAACAGTCGGATACGGTGTTTTCTTGGAAAGAGAAGTAACCGTAGCCTTCACCACTCCTCGAACTTCGATTCAACACATATTTGGCTGCCGGGGAGCGAATCGAACGCTCATAGCGAGCTTCAAAGACTCGCGTCCTGCCATTGAACGACCCGGCATCGCACCTCCATTCACTCCGTTCAAGCACACAAACTCTTTGGTAGCAGCGGGGAGAATCGAACTCCCATCTCAGCCTTGAAAGGACCGCATCCTCGCCGTTAGACGACGCTGCCACTTCCTGACGCCGGCGCATCCTGAAATGCGCCGCAAAAACCAAAAGGCCCCCGACTTTGTATGGGAGGCCTTTAAAAACCACGCGTAAATGATTGCCCCCGTTACATAAACGTACCTTTCCCCGCTCCTTGCCACGTTTCCGCGGCCGGTGTTGGGAAGCAATCGGTATGGGGCTTACGCATCATTGCTGAACTCACTTTCTACTCTGCCATTCTTCTCTAACACCGTCAACAGCAAAAAGTGGCAGGCAAGCCGAGAATCGAACTCGGATCTGCGCCTTCGGACGGCGCCGTGTTCATCCGTTACACCACCCGCCCACTTGGAACTCGCGCCGGGAATCCAACCCGGATCTCCTCGTTAGGACCGAAGCGTCATCATGCGTTAGACCACGCGAGCAACAAACTGGAAGGGATGCAGAGAATTGAACTCTGATCTCAAGGTTCGTAGCCTTGCGCCCTCAATCCGTTGGACCACATCCCTATGCATTGGAAGGCGCTGCCGGACTTGAACCGACATTCAGAGCTTAGAAGACTCTGTCCTGATCCAGTTGGATGAAGCGCCCTCGTACGAAACCTGGTGCGGGATGCAGGAATCGAACCTGCTTCGTCTCGCTTAAAAGGCGAGTGCATAGCCACATCTGCCAATCCCGCAATCTCTGGTGGGTGACGCTGGGATCGAACCAGCCTGGTCTCGCTTAAGAGGCGAGTGCATCAGCCATCTCTGCCAGTCACCCATAAACTCTAGTGCAGGATGCTGGAATCGAACCAACACCTCGCGATTATCGATCGCGGGCTCGACCTTCGAGCTAATCCTGCCTGGTGCGCCGTTCGGGAGTTGAACCCGCATCTGTTGGTTGTAGGCCAACTGTTCTGGGCCGTTGAACTACCGGCGCAAACCTGGTGGAGGGTACAGGAGTCGAACCTGTCTAGCCGCGCTAATCTGGCGCCGAAGTGCTTATAAGGCAGTGCCCCTCCCGGAGGACCCTCTCAAAATTGGTGGCTCGCGATGGATTCGAACCATCCACGACGGCTTTATGAGAGCCGCGTTCTTCCTACTGAACTAGCGAGCCGTTCTTCACTAAATCTGGCTGGCCGGGCAGGATTCGAACCTGCGCATAGCGTGAGTAACAGTCACGTGCCTTTCCAGCTTGGCTACCGGCCAAAAACCTCCCCAAAAACCAAAAGGCCCCGACCTTTTGTCGGAGCCTTCGAGAATTTGATCTGAATTAAGAAATACTACGGACAGACAAATCCCGAAGGCCGAACGCGATTGACGCGCCGTCTCATCATGGATTTGATCCGTATCATCATTATTGCGAAACTGAGTATAGCACTCTCTGCTTCAGGAATCTAGGACCATCAACGAGCACCCCTTCACCAAGAGGGTACCCACAACACCTTTCCCACCGCTGCCGGCCCACACCACTTCAATACAGGTGAATCCTTGTGAAAAGCGAAGACCTCTACTTTGCCTTGAATGCAACGACGCATGCTTTGCGATTTGCTCAAGCCGCCGCAAAGCAGTTCACGACCGATCCGGATGAACTCGAAAGCGGCTCAAAAACAGCAGCTTCGGTCGCCTTTATCAAAAACCATTTGTCTGATGCCAAGACGTCTCTTGCGGAGGCGGAAGGAGAGATCGGCCGGCTTATCCAGGAGATTGTCTAAATGAGACTCGCTGGCAGACTGAAGCTTGGCTTTTATCCGTTACCGGCGAAAGAAGCCGAGCGCATCCGAGTTCGACTGCAATATCCAGAAGAGTTTGCTGCTCTGGATCCGTGTGTAGGAGACGGTGTGGCGTTCTCTCGTCTGCTGGAATCGACGAAGGCCCATGCGCTTGGCATCGAGATTGATGCCTTCCGCGCCGAGCAGGCCGGAAAGCTGGGTATCCAGGTAATCCAGGCCAATGCAATGGATGTACGATGTCCGGCCGAGTCCCTGTCGCTGCTCTACCTGAATCCGCCGTATGACTTTGAAATCGGCCAGCAGGGCAACAAGCGGCTGGAGTTAGTGTTCCTCGAACACACTTGGCGATGGCTTAAACCAAAGGGCGTTCTGGTATTTGTGATACCGCGTCCGCAATTGAAGGTCTGCGCACGGTTGTTGGCAGAGCAGTTCACCGGATTTTGCCTCTACAGACTGACGGAGCCAGAATGTATCAAGTACGATCAGGTCGCCGTGCTGGCGATTCGGCGAGGACGGAACGCGCACCTCGAAGACGCGGCGCTGCTCCAGACGTCCGGCGACCTGGCAGAGGCCGCAACGAACATCGACATTCCGCCGCTAATGGACACAGCTGACCCCTTGTTTCCAGTTCCTCCCTCCGCAGCAGTTGTCCTGACTAACCGCGGAATCCCCCTGGACCAGGTGGAAGACCTGCTGCTGCATTCATCGGCTTACCGGCAAGCCAGCCGAGTCCTGATTCGAGAGCCTAACAACATCACGGGCCGTCCACTCACCCCGCTGCACGGCGGCCACGTCAGCCTGCTGGCAACAGCTGGCATGCTCAACGGAGTCTTCGGCCATGGAGAAGACAGGCACATTGCCCATTGGAGGTCCGTCAAATTCGTCGACCATTGGGAAGAGAACGAACCGAACTGCGTTGTCGTCAAGCATGATCGCGAACGCTTTTCCCACGAGCTGACGCTGGTTTTTGTGAACGGGCGGACAAAGATTCTCACTCATGAGAAGGAGAGCAGCGATCCATGAACAATGCCCATCTCCGCTTCGGACGCCTCGGCTACACCAAGGTCCTCAAGAAGACAACGAGCCACTTCAAAGCCCCGATGGATCGCTTCATCGGGGAGCCTTCTGAAAATCAGTCGCTTCTCCATGCTCACCTGATCTCAGTCATAGGTGGAGACACCCAGATCGCCGCGGTGGGCGCGGCCATTGCCAACAGGGAATGGTTCAGCGTCGAGTTTCCGGACGGCTCAACGGTCAGGGCCACCTTGGGAGCCAATGCCCAGTCGTACCGGGGTTCCGTCACTCTCGAAGGCAGCAAACATCCTCTGCGCCACCTTGTGGGAGTTTCCGAGGAGTTGGGCCAGATCGGCTCCGGGAAAATGACCGAACGGGTCATTCTGTTCGATGACTCGCCGGAGTTTGTCTGGAAATCGCTAGCGCAGACTCATGGGATTCCGGGGATGTCCGGCTGGGCGGGCTGGGTCATAGGCGAGCTGAAACGACTGAAGAAGATTGAGCCTCTGCGCGGCATCGGTTGCCGTCCGGTGCTGGTGAAAGGGCCAAAAGGGCTGTTTATGAACTGCATCAGCCGCGGTTTGCGCTCAGGAAAACTCCAATTTCCGGAGAGCAACGGGCCTGTTCATTGGAGCCGACAATCCTTGTCACATCTGCTCACCCCGGAAATCTCGTAGCCAAACTTTACCCTTGTTCCTTTTCCGCAAAATCTCCTGACGATGGATTTCTATGCAGCCAATGTCCAATCTGTACGACTACCTCCGGGCTCACGCCGTAGAGCTCGGTGAACGCATTTTGAGTACTTATCCAGCCCTTCACCAGGTCGACGATCCGCCTTCGCCGCGGCTCGGAGAACTGCTTCGGCAGCCGTTCCCCGCCCAGACGCTTGCCATCATGGGCATCGTGAAGAGATGGAACCAGGCCCGCACGGCCAAGGTGATTGCGGAATGCGGGACTGGGAAGACCTTGATTTCGCTGGGCGCCATGTATGCGCACAGCGATGCGCGTCCGTTCACGGCGCTGGCCATGGTTCCACCTCACATCGT
>Ga0209648_10000251_pt1 | contig 40059 bp, 25 predicted proteins | sample GraSoi2013_115cm_FD_185830 | JGI IMG/M metagenome (GOLD analysis project Ga0209648, IMG submission 185830) | Grasslands soil microbial communities from the Angelo Coastal Reserve, California, USA - Sample 9_17_2013_115cm (SPAdes) (version 2) | ecosystem: Environmental > Terrestrial > Soil >...
CTTCGCGCCGACGAGCCGGTACGGCACGCCACAGGACTTCATGTTCCTCGTCGACTACCTGCACCAGAACGGGGTCGGCGTGATCCTCGACTGGGTGCCGTCACACTTTCCCGCCGACGAGTTCGGGCTGCAGAACTTCGACGGGACGCACCTTTACGAGCACGCGGATCCAAGGCTCGGCGTTCACCCGGACTGGGGGAGCTCGATCTTCAACTACGGCCGCAACGAGGTGCGGGGATTCCTCTTGAGCAGCGCCCTCTGCTGGCTCAACCGCTACCACGCGGACGGACTGCGCGTGGACGCCGTCGCCTCGATGCTCTACCTCGACTACTCGCGCAAGGCGGGAGAGTGGATCCCGAACAAGTTCGGAGGCAACGAGAACCTCGAGGCGGTCGATTTCCTGCGCCGCTTCAACATCGAGGTCTACAAGGAGCAGCCCGCGGTCCAGACCATCGCCGAAGAGTCAACGTCATTTCCGCTCGTGTCTCGACCGACGTATCTCGGCGGCCTCGGCTTCGGGATGAAGTGGGACATGGGCTGGATGCACGACACGCTGTCCTACATGTCCCAGGAGCCGATCCACCGCAAGTTCCACCACAACAACCTCACGTTCCGGATGCTCTATGCGTTCGGCGAGAACTTCATGCTGCCGCTTTCGCACGACGAGGTCGTGCACGGCAAGGGGTCGCTCCTGTCGAAGATGCCGGGCGACGACTGGCAGAAGTTCGCGAACCTGCGACTGCTGTTCGCCTACATGTACGCGCAGCCGGGCAAGAAGCTCATGTTCATGGGCGACGAGTTCGGCCAGTGGCGCGAATGGGACCACGACCAGAGCCTCGACTGGCACCTGCTCGACCAGCCGATGCACTCGGCGATGCGGCTCTGGGTCGGAGACCTGAACCGGATCCTGCGCGACGAGAAGGCGCTGCACGAGCTGGACTTCGACCCGGCCGGCTTCTCGTGGATCGACGTCACGGACGCCGAACAGAGCATCGTCAGCCTGATCCGGCGCGGGCGGTCACCCGAGGACGTCATCGTCGGGGTGTTCAACTTCACCCCGGTCCCACGCCAGAACTATCAGATCGGCATCCCGCAGGCGGGACGGTGGCTCGAGCTGCTGAACAGCGACGCGCCTCTGTACGGGGGGAGCGGGCAGGGCAACCTCGGCGGCGTCGAGGCGGTCCCGATCAGCGTCCACGGGCACCGGCACAGCCTGACGCTGACGCTGCCGCCGCTGGGGGCGCTGTTCCTGAAACCAGCGCCTTCCAATGGAGGCGGGAAGTAGCCGGCCGGAGCACCGCGCGAGCGGAATGCGGCCATTCGGGCACAAATGGCCACCCTGGAGGCGCGCGACCCGGCCATTCGGGCACAGATGGGCGGCTTCAGTCGCAGGGATGCAGCCATTCGGGCACAAATGGCCGCTACGGCTTCTGTTCTCTCAGGTGAACTTTCAGGGCTCGGGATCTAACCAGCATTCAGGCACTACATTTTCCGCATAACTGAGCTGACCGTTCCACCGATCCTCTTCGGCCAGTTCGGCCTGGTCGACCTGCTCGTCTTGCTGGCTCCCGTGGTGGTCGTTCCGATGGGGTTCCGTCTCGCTCCGCTGACCCGGCACCACGCCGTGCTCGTGCTGAGGGTCGCTCGGTACGCCCAGCCGGTCGGAGCGCTTGGCGCGGTCGTCTCGTTCCTGGTGTCGACAGGTTGGACGGCCGGGCTCCTGGCCGCCCTCTGGCTCTTGGTGTGCTTGGTCGCGAGCCTGGCGGGGCTGGTCGAGGTGGTGGAGTCACGTTCGCTCCATCCCGCCCACCTCCTACCCGCGGCGGCTCTTGGGGTCCTGAGCGTGGCGGCGGCCTGGCTGGTGGCGTTTCGGAGCGGCAGCGACTTCGGCTACAGCCCGACGATCGCGGAGCTGACGGCGGTGCACTTTCACTACGCGGGGTTCGCGGCGGTGATGATGTCGGCGCTGGTGCTCAAGTCGCTCGGTGCCGCATCGGTTCGGATGCGGCGGGTTGCGGGCGGCGCCGGGCTGCTGGTCATGTTCGGCACCCCGATCACCGCGACCGGAGTCGCGACAGGGACGAAAGTTCTTACCGTGATCGGACCCGTGGTCCTCGCCACTGGGATCCTGACCATGTCGGCGCTCACCGCGTTCGTGGTCGCTCCGCGCATGCGCACCCGCGCTCGCCGGCTGCTTACGCTGTCGGCGGCCGGCGTCGTGATCCCCATGTTCCTCGGTGTCGATTACGCCGCGGCGCGCGTATTTCCCATTCCTTCCCTCGATATCCAGACGATGGCTCTCGTCCACGGCGACCTCAACGCTCTCGTCTTCGCGCTGGTCGGATTCGTGGGCTGGATGGTCGCGTGAGCGAGCCCGGCCTCATCCTCTTGTTCGACGGGACTTGAGGCGTTTGAACCAGGATGGCGCGCTGGGTCCGCCGGCGCGACCGGGCCGGCCGTGTGCTGGCCATCGCGAACCAGAAGCGAGGCGTGCTCGCTCGCTACGGCATCACGCGCGAGGAGGCTGATCGCGCGGCCTGGGTCATCGGACCGGATGGGGTGTGGTCGGAGGGGGCTGCGGCGGTGAATCGCGTGTGGCGAGACATGGGAGGCGGCTGGTCTGTGCTTGCCCGGGCTTACCGGCTGTGGCTGCTCGCGGCGGTTGAGGAAGCGGTCTATCGCTGGTTCGCGAGGAACCGATCTTCGTTCCATCGCTTCGGCGTCTCGCCGGAGTGCGACGAACCGGGCTCGGACTGCGAAGATCTACGGTTGGGGTGAGGCGGCTCCCGTCGCGAATTTGTTCGTGATTCCCAGCTCGGCGTGGATCACGTGCATGACCGCGTTGATCAGGGCCAGGTGTGAGAACGCCTGCGGGAAGTTGCCCAGGTGGCGGCCGCTTCGCGGGTCGATCTCTTCCGCGTAGAGCTGGAGCGGGCTCGCGTAGGACAGCAGCTTCTCGCACAGCTCGCGGGCCCGATCCAGCTCTCCGATCTCGGTCAGCGCGGAAACCAGCCAGAACGAGCAGATCGTGAAGGTGCCCTCCTCGCCCGAGAGGCCGTCGTCGGTCTGGTCGGTGCGGTAGCGAAGCACCATCCCGTCGACCGTCAGCTCGTCGGCGATCGCCAGCACGGTGGCCCGCACGCGAGGGTCTTCGGGAGGAAGGAACCGGACCAGCGGGATGAGGAGGACCGATGCATCCAGCGCCTTCGTCCCGTAGTGCTGCACGAAGACGCCCCGGCTGTCGACGCCCTTCTCGCACAGGTCCGACTTGATCTCATCCGCCATCGCCTGCCAGCTCTTCGCCAGGCCGTCATCACCGTGCAGCTCCGCGAGGCGCGCGCCTCGGTCGCACGCGACCCAGCACATCAGCTTCGAAGACGTGAAGTGCTGCGGCTCGCCGCGCACCTCCCAGATGCCGCGGTCGGGTTTCCTCCAGTTCTCGATCGCGCATTCCACCGCGCGCTTGAGGATCGGCCACACGACCTCGGGCAAGTAGTCGCGAGACTTCGTGTGCAGGTACACCGAGTCGAGCACCGCCCCCCAGACGTCGTGCTGCACCTGCGAGTAGGCGGCGTTCCCGACACGCACCGGCCGCGAACCGTCATAGCCGCTGAGATGATCGAGCGTGCTCTCGGTGAGCTCGGGCTCGCCGCCGATGCCGTACATGATCTGCAGGTCCTTCTTCCCCTTCGCCACATCGGCGATGAAGTAGAAGAAGTCGTTCGCCTCGCGGTCGAAGCCCAGCGTGTAGAGGCCCCACAGCATGAAGGTGCCGTCGCGAATCCAGGTGTAGCGATAGTCCCAGTTGCGCTCGCCGCCGATCGTCTCGGGCAGCGAGGTCGTGGGCGCCGCCAGGAGGGCGCCGGTGGGGCTGTAGGTGAGCCCCTTGAGGGTCAGCGCGCTGCGCTGCAGGTAGCTCTGCCAGGGGTGCTCAGGAAACTCCCCCCGGTTGATCCACTCGCGCCAGTAATCGGCTGTTCGTTCGACGCGCACGAAAGCTTCGTCGGCGGTCGCGGGCGCCGGGTGCTCCGCCCAGTACTCCTGGGCGGTCGAGTGGCGCGACCTCGGCCAGACCATCGCCACGTAGGCCTTCTCGCCCTGGCGCAGCGTCTTCGATGCGTGAGCGCCCGGCCCTTCGAAACCCATCCGCAGGTCGGTGACCAGGCGGAGCGGCACATCCATCTCGCCACCGCTCGCGATCGCCTCGTTGTAGTCCTGACCCGCGTACTCCCACCTGGCCGCGGTTCGTCCGTAATCGAAGACGGGCTGGCAGTCGAGGCTGATCTCGACGTCGCCCACCACGCATCGCGCTGTGCGCAGCAGGATGTGCTCCGCCTCGTAGTCGGTGGGCGGCCGGCGGTTGGTCCCCGAGCGGCGCTGGTTGTGATACCAGGGGCCGATGCAAAGGGCGTCGCGGACGATCATCCAGCCCGTCCTGGTCCTCCACGTCGTCTCCAGGACCAGGGTGCCGGGGAGGTAGCGCCGGCCGGCGGGAACCTGGACGCCCGTGGGCCCGAACCGGAAGCTGCCCGCCGCGCGGTCGAGCATCGCCGCGAACACGCTGGGGCTGTCCGGACGCGGGAGGCACATCCACTCGAGGCGCCCGCTGGGGGCGATCAGGCAGTTGACCTCGCAATCGGAGAGGAACGCGTAGTCGGCGATCGGCGGGAACGCGCTCGCGATGCGTGGGCGCCCGACCGCCATCTCGGTTTCCAGCTCGCCACCCGGTTCGAGGTGCGCGCGATCGCCGTTCACGGCCGGTTTCATCGAGGGGCCCAGGTCGGACTCTGTTGATTTTCTTGCCACCGTCTACCCAGTCAACGAGAGGATATGCCGACGGCCCGCCGGATGCGCCCGAATACGTCATCCACGTCGCCCATGCCGTCGACCACCTCGACCCGAACCCCCTGCTTGCGGTAAAGGTCGAGGACCGCGTGAGTCAGCTTGTGGTACTCGTGCATCCTCTCGGCGATCGCGTCCCTGGTGTCGTCGGCGCGGCCCTCGACCGCGGCGCGGTGCAGGATGCGGTCGACCAGCTCGCTCTCGGGCACGTCCAGGGCGACCACGAAGTCGACCCGATGGCCTTCGGAGGCCAGCATCTGGTCCAGGGCCCGCGCCTGCTCGAGCGTGCGCGGGAACCCGTCGAGCAGCACGTCCGAGCTCACATCCGGGTCGCGCAGGATGCCCTGGACGATGCGGATGATCACGCCGTCCGGCACCAGGTCGCCGGCGGCCATAATGCGAGCGGCTTCCTTGCCGATCTCGGTCCCGCGCGCGACCTCGGAGCGAAGGATGTCGCCCGTCGAAAGGTGGGTCAGGTGGAACTCGTCGTCGATCCGGGCGGCCTGCGTGCCCTTCCCACTCCCAGGGGGTCCGAAGATGATTCCGATCACGCTCCGCGACGATCCTTCACGCGGCGGTCCGGGAGCTGGATCGCCTGCCGGCGGCGCCACCAGTTGTCGGCGTGCTCCTTCAGCAACTCCTGGACGGCCGGGTCGGGACCGGAAGCCTCGCCCACCTGGCTCATCTTGAGCCACCGGCGCGTGATCTCCACGTAGAGGTCCGCCTCGGTCCAGCCGGGAATCTGCTCGAGCACCTTGTGCTTCCGGATCGCCTCCGCCACGGGTTTGTACACGTGGTCGAACCAGCTGGCCGCGGCCTCGGGCAGAGGGACCGGGCGGCCGAGCTCGAGGCCCATGAAGTAGCCGTGTCCCAGGATGTGCTTGAGGATCTCGTCGTAGCGGCCAAGCCGGCTGCACTCGAGCCTTGCCTCGGGGCGCGTGCGATGCAGCTGCGTGGTCTCGAGAAACGCGGCATATTCAGCCGCGCGCAGCAGCGCGGCGGCGTCACGCTTGCGTCCCAGGGGCGCCCGGGTCTTGACCTCGACCACGCGGGCGTTGATCGTGGCGCGGCCCAGGCTGCGCGCCACCGAGACGCGATGGTGCCCGTCGATCACGTAGTAGTCGTCCCCCACCTTGTACACGTCGATTGGAGGCAGCTCGTCTCCTTCGACCATGGCCTGGTAGATCCGCGTCCAGCGGTCGCGCAGCCGGCGGTTGATCGGCAGGAAGCGCGGGTCGAAGTCGCCGGTCTTCCCAGGCGGTGCTGCGGAGCCGACCACCTGGTCGAGCGGGATCTCCTGGATGCCGCCGTAGGAGCGGCCCTCGAGGCCCGCGGCTTCGAGCACCGGCTCGATCGACTGCAGGCGGCGAGCCCGCCGCGTCAGGATCGAGCTGACCGATCGCGTGAAGGCGCGAAAGCGGGCGGCGTCGAAGTCCTCGAGCGCCCGAATCCGCTCCACGAGCGAAGCTTAAATCAGGCTAGATCAGGGCCTTTTCGGTCTCCGCGTCGAAGAAGTGCAGGCCGCGGGTGTCCAGGCCCAGCTGCACGGTGTCGCCAGGCTGCACGCTCATGCGAGGGTCGACCCGCGCGGTCACCTGGTCGGTGCCCACCTGCCCGTACAAGAACTGGTCGGAGCCGAGCCGCTCTACGACGTCGACCTTCATCTTCATGCTCGGCCCGCCGTCGACCACGCGGTCGGTGACCGCCTCGGGCCGGAACCCGAGCGTGCCCTTGGCCGCGCTGACCGGCTTCGGCAGCTTGACCTCCAGGCCGGAAGCCTTCGCGGTGCCGTTGTCCACGGTCGCGGGCACGAAGTTCATCGTCGGGCTTCCGATGAAGCCTGCCACGAAGAGGTTGGCAGGGTGGTCGTAGATGTCGCCCGGCGTGCCCACCTGCTGGAGGATGCCCGCGTTCATGATCGCGATCCGGTCGCCCATCGTCATCGCCTCGACCTGGTCGTGGGTGACGTAGATGAAGGTGGTCTCGAGGTCGCGGTGCAGCTTCTGCAGCTCGATGCGGGTCTGGCCGCGCAGCTTGGCGTCGAGGTTGGAGAGCGGCTCATCGAGGAGGAAGACCTTGGGGCTGCGCACGATGGCTCGGCCAAGCGCGACGCGCTGGCGCTGGCCGCCTGACAGGGCGCGCGGCTTGCGCTTGAGGAAGTTGTCGAGACCCAGGATCCGCGAAGCGTTCTTGACACGCTTTTCGATCTCGTCCTTCTTCATGTGCTGCATCTGAAGCGGGAAGGCCATGTTGTCGTAGACCGACATGTGCGGGTAAAGGGCATAGGACTGGAACACCATCGCGATGTCGCGGTCCTTGGCGGCAACGTTGTTCACCACGCGGTCGCCGATGCGGATCTCGCCCTCGCTGATGGCCTCGAGCCCGGCCAGCATGCGCAGCGCGGTCGATTTCCCGCAACCCGACGGGCCCACCAGGACCATGAACTCCTTGTCCTTGATCTCGACGTTGAAGTCCTTGACGACCGTCAGGTCGGCGGTGTAGCGCTTCACAACGTGGTCGTAGGTGACTGATGCCATTTCTTTTCTATCCCTTGACTGAACCGGCGAGGATGCCGCGCACAAAGTAGCGCTGGAGGCTTAGGAACACGACCAGTGGAACGATCATCGAGAAAAACGCCGCCGCGGTCAACAGCTGGTAGTTCTGGCCTTCCGAGCCGACCAGGTTGACAAGAGACACGGTCACCGGCGCGACGTTCGGCGTTCCGCCGACATAGATGAGGGCGACCAGCAGGTCATTCCAGACCCACAGGAACTGAAAGATCACGAGCGACGCGATGGCCGGAACCGAAAGGGGCACGACGATGCGGAAGAACACCGTCAGCATGCCGGCGCCGTCGATCTCGGCCGACTCGAAGAGGTCGCTCGGAAGCGCCCTGAAGAAGTTGGAGAGCAGGTAGATCGAGAACGGCAGCCCGTAGCCGGCGTGCGCGAGCCAGAGCGGGATGAAAGGCGGCAGCCCGATCGACTGCAGGTTGTCGGGCGTGAAACCGAGCTTGACGAACTCGGTCGTGACCGGGATGAACGTCAGCTGGAGGGGCACAGCCAGCAGCCCGACCAGGGCGAGGAAGATCCAGTCGCGGCCTGGGAACTTCATCCACGCGAACGCGTACGCCGCGAAGGCCGCCATCGTGACCGGGATGATCACGGCGGGGATCGAGATCATGAAGCTGTTGAACAGTCCCTGGCCCAGGTTGCTGGCCGACAGCATCTGCGAGTAGTTGTCGAGCGTGAACCTGAATGGGGGCGCCAGGGCGGTCCACCATCCGCTGTTCGCGATGTCGGCGGGGAGGCGGAACGAGGTGATCAGCAGGCCGAGCGTGGGCACGGTCCAGGCCAACGTGAGGCTGATGACCACGATGTGCAGGACGACGGAGCCCAGCCTGTCGGTGATCCACCGCGGCGACCAGGTGACCGCGACTGAACTGGTTGGCGATGCTGCTGCGACGCTCATCTCCTTGCCTCCACAGCCCGGAATTGACGCAGGTTGAAGATCAGGACCGGAATCACCGTGGCGAGCAGGATGACGGCCACCGCGCTTGCGTTGGCGTAGTCGCTCGGGAAGTGGTCGTACAGCAGCTTGTACATCCGGTTGGCGAGGACGTCGGTCTGGTAGTTCCCGGCGGTAAACGCATATACGACGTCGAAGGCTTTGAGCGCGAAGATCACCAGGGTGGTGCCGACCACGACGACGGTCGGCATCATGAGTGGAAAGATCACGCGGCGGAAGATCGTGATCTCACCCGCGCCGTCGACCCGCGCGGCCTCCAGGAGGTCGCCGGGGATGCCCTTGAGCGCCGCCGAGAGGATGACCATCGAGAACCCGACGATTCCCCAGACAGCCGCCGCGATCAACGCCATGTTGTTGAGTGGAAAGAGGCCGAGGATCGGGGTCACGTCCTGGACCCACGTGCGGGGATCCTGGCGGAACACCGTGCTGAGAATCGCGTTGAGGGTGCCCGTCTGCGGCTGGCCTGGCGGCTGGTACGCGTACATGAACTTCCAGATCACGACGGTCGCGACGGATGAGATCGCCATCGGCATGAAGATCAAGGACTTGACGATCTTCTCGTACGGAACGCGGTCGAAGACGACCGCGAGCAGGAGGCCGAACGCCAGGGCGCCGAGCGTGTAGAAAATGAGCCAGAAGAGGTTGTCGCGGATGGCGATCCACGAGCCACCGGTCGGAAAACCCGACAGCTGGTTGCCGAAGTTGGTGAGCCCGACGAAGTTGCCGTGGTTGTCCTGGAAGCTCTGGATCACAGTCCCGACCGCGGGCAGAACGAGGAACCCGGTCACGAGCAGCAGCGCAGGCGCGACCCAGATCCAAGGCCGGACCGCGGGTCGCGCCTTGTCCGGCAACCGCCGGACGAGGTACTCGCCGCCCACGATATAGGCGGCGAGCACCAGCGGCACTCCAACGATCACTGCGACCAGTGTCGGAATGTCGGTCAGCAGAACGCTGAAGTCCATCTTTCTTACGTCTTATTCGATTACGAGGTGTAGGCCTTGGCCTGAACCGAGTCGAGGTTGGCGAGTATCGAATTGAGCTTTGACTGGTCTGCCACGAACTGGAGCACCGCGGACCAGTAAGCGTTCTTCATGTCGGCCGGCATCAGGTCGCCCGCGTCGTACTTGGCGATCTTGGTCGCGACCAGGATCTGCGCGGTCGACTTCGAGAGCGCGTCGGGATAGCTGTCCAGGCTGACCTGGTTGTTCGGCGAGATCTTGCCTCCGCGCTTGACCCAGATGGCCTGGGCTGCCGCGGTCTGCAGGTACTTGAGCATCTGCTGCGCCTGCGGGGTGTTGTGGAACATCGACCACGCGTCCCCGGCGACGACGTGCGCGCCGGCGTACTGGGAAGTGATGTCCGGCAGCGGGAAGAAGTTGAAGTCGGTCACCGGCTGGAGCGACGCGTTGGCGCTCTGGAAGAAGCTGGTGATGAACGACGCCTGGTTGTGCATGTAGCACTTGGGCGGGCTCTGGAACATCGGGGTGCCGCCGTCTCCGAAGTTGGTGGCGGCCATGTTCTTGGCGCCGCCGTAGACGTTGCTGTCGCCCGACCCGAGGATGGTGCCCCAGGTCTGCCACGCCAGCTTGATCTCGGGCGAGGTCCACTTCTGCTTGCCCTGCCACCAGCTGTCGTAAACCGTCGGCCCGGACTGGCTCAGGACGATCTCCTTGACCCAGTCGCTGCCCGGCCAGCCGGACGCGGCGCCGCTCTCGAGCGCGATGCACCACGGCGTGGTGCCGCCGCTCTTGATGGTCTGCTGCAGGTTGAGCAGCGAGTCCCAGCTGTTTGGAATGTTGTAGCCCTTGGCCTGGAAGTTCTTCGGGTCGTACCAGATGAGGCCCTTCAGAGAGACCCACGAGTAGACCTCGTAGAGCTTGCCGTCGTTGAGCGGCTCACCGAGGGTGATCCAGCCCGGCGAGTACTGGGACTGGAGCGCGGTCATGTCCACGACGTTGTTGAGCGCGACGACCTTGCCGGTCTTGGCGAAGTTGGTGAGCAAGGTAGGGCTCGGGGCCGCCGCGAGGTCCGGCGGGTTGCCCGCCGCCACGCGCGTCGTCAGGAGCGCGTCCTGGTCGCGGCTGGCTTCGTACTGGATCGTGATCCCCGTCGAGTCCGTGAATGGTTTCATCACGGCCATGAACGAGGCCTGCTCTGCGCCGGTCCAGGTCGCCATGACCTTCACCGACCCGGCGTTCGTTGACGAGCTGGTCCCACATGCCACGGCCGTGAGGATGGCCGCGAGCGAGAGGATCAGGCTCCGCTTCAACCACAACTGGTGCATTCTCAAATCCCCCTCGAATGCTGAGCTGACGGCGTCGCTACCCCGTTATGACACATTCTATGTACCTCTCCTGATTTGCGTAATCCGGGAATGGGTTGGTGGCCTACGAGCTGCGGTCGCTCACCTCCTTGCTCAAGGGACGCGAGGTGGACGCTCGGATCACCAGACTGGTCCCGAGCGGCGCGGGCGATACGACCGTTTTGCCCTTCATGCGCTGAATCAGCAGCCGCGCGGCGACTCGTCCCTTCTCGACGATCGGCTGCCGGACCGTCGTCAGCGCGGGACTGGTCCAGGCGGCCATGGGCAGGTCGTCGTAACCCACCACCGACAGGTCGTCCGGGATCTTCAAGCCGGCCGCGCGGGCCGCGGCCATCAGGCCGATGGCCGCCATGTCGCTCATGGCCAGCACGGCGGTTGGCCTCCGCCTGCCTTTCGGCAAGCCCTCGAAAGCGCGCGCTCCGGCGGCCAGCGTGACTCCCGCCGTCACCGTGTAGGGCTCGGGCGCGCCCGCGCGGTCGAGCGCGGCGCGGTAGCCGGCGAGCCGCCGGGATGCCGCCGGAGTGAGGCCGACCTGCGCGCGGGTCGGCGGCAGCACGATGATGGCCACCTCGCGATGTCCGAGCTCGAGGACGTGGAGCGCCGCCGCTTCGGCTCCGCCCTCGTCGTCGACGTTGACCGCGGGGTGGTTGGGGGAGGCGTCGGAGTCCACCAGCACGGCCGGGATGCCGATGCGGTCGAGCATCTCCAGCGCCCTGTCGTCCGGGCTCAGGCCGAGGCTGATGAAGCCGTCGACCGACGCCTGCCGGATCGCTCCTTCGAGCGAACCGTCCAGCGGTGGGACGAGCAGCATCGTAAGGTCGTGCTCCTCGCAAAGCTCGCCGAGACCCTGGATGAGCTCGCTCGTGAAGGGGTTCGCAAAGACGGTGGAAAGGCGCTGGGGGATGAGGACGCCGATCGTCCCGCTGCGGCGCATCGAGAGGGCGCGGGCGGCCGGGTGCGGCGTGTAGCCCAGCTCGTGCGCGATGCCGAGGACGCGCTCCAGGGTCGCCTGGCCGAGCTTTTCGGGGTTGTTGAAAGCAAAGGAGACCGCGGTCTTCGAGACGCCGGCTGCGATTGCCACGTCAGCGATGGTGACCCGAGCCATCCAGGCTTGACCCCAAATCAACTCCCTCACTACCCCCGGTCATTAAACCGCTTTAGTAAAGCGGTTTAGGGGCGATCCTAAAGCGATTCCGGCGTCCTGTCAAGAAGCAAGTTGGGAGGCCACGCGCCGCAGGAGCCCCGTGAGGCGGCCAAAAGGGCACAAATGGTCGGCTTCGGGGTTGAGATAGGGCCATTCGGGCACGAATGGCCGGAGCGACTGATCGGAGGGCGGCCAATCGGGCACAAATGGCCGGCTTCCGGGGTTGGGATGCGGCCGTTCGGGCACAAGTGGCCGCATTTCCGGGGGAGTGCGGTGGGGAGCCTGTCTGTGGAACACTCCGCCGGTGGAAAAGCAGGTGAACCAGTTTCCCGAGGGCTTCCTCTTTGGGGCCGCCGTGTCCGCGCACCAGGTGGAGGGGGGCAACGTCAACAGCGACTGGTGGTGGTGGGAGCACCTGGAGGCGACGCCTGTGCACGAGCCGTCCGGCGACGCCTGCGACTTCTACCACCGCTACGGCGAAGACATCGCGATGCTGGCCGCGTTCGGCCTGAACGCCTTCCGGTTCAGCATCGAGTGGGCGCGCATCGAGCCCGCCGAGGGCGAGTTCTCGCGGGCGGCGCTCGGTCACTACCGGAGGGTGCTGGAGGCATGCCGCGACAGCGGCGTGAGGCCGGTCGTGACGTTCCATCACTTCACGCTGCCCAGGTGGCTGCAGGACGCGGGCGGGTTTGCGGCGGAACGATTTCCAGCCCTGTTCGAGCGCTACTGCGACCGCGCCGCGGAGGCGCTTGGCGACCTGATCGGAATTGCCTGCACCATCAACGAGCCCCAGGGTCTCGGCTCGAGCGGGTTTCTCCTGGGCATCAACCCGCCGGGGCACACGGACGACCGCGAGGGCGCCCAGAAAGCGGCCGACAACCTGCTGGAGGCGCACCGCAGAGGCGCCGCGGCGATCCGCTCGCGGGCCGGCATACCGGTCGGCGTGACGCTCGCCATGCCCGACATCCAGTACGAGGACGGGGCGCAGCCTGGAAGCTCGTCGCTGGAGGTCGAGTCGCGGGTCATCGACTGGTTCCTGGAGCAGGCGCGCACGGACGACTTCATAGGTGTCCAGACCTACACCCGCTTCCGGATCGGGCCGGAGGGGTCGCGCAGCCCGGGGTCCGACTGGAGCGACCTCACGCGCGAGGTGAACGAGACCGAGACGACAACCCAGATGGGTTATGAGGACTACCCGCAGGCCCTGGGCGGCGCGATCCGCCGGGCGGCGAAGAGCTGCCCGGGCGTCCCGATCCTCGTCACCGAGAACGGGATCGCGACGGCGCACGACGAGCGGCGCATCGCTTACATGCACGCGGCGCTAAAAGAGGTGCGGGGATGCCTGGCCGAGGGGATCGACGTGCGCAGCTATCTCTACTGGTCGTGGCTGGACAATTTCGAGTGGGGCTTCGGCTACGCGCCGACGTTCGGGCTGGTCGCGGTGGACCGGCAGACGTTCGCCCGGTCGCCCAAACCGAGCGCGGCGTGGCTCGGATCGGTCGCGAGGAATCGGTCTTTGCCGGCTTAGGTTGGTTGGACCGCCCCACCCCACCGGGCTCGCTTCGCGCCGCTTCTTTCGCATCCTTTTATTCAGCTTTTGGTAGCTGCGTGATCGGGTGCAGGAGGGTTGGGTCGATTTTTGGTTTTCTGTCGAAGGTCAGCAGTCCATTCCTTTCTTGCTCGACATCGGTCAGCTGCGTGTAACAGAATCCCTGAATTGGGCCTGGATCCATCAGAGCTTCGATCATTTCCTGGTAGACCTCGAGCAAGGCCGCCGCGTCCCTGGCTTCTGAATAGAACGTCCCGCCCGCGCCGGCCAGGGCGACCCCGCCGAACTCGCTGAGGATGATCGGCTCGCCTCGATACGAATAGCCCGGCAGGTACGGCGGGCGCGACCTGAAGGCTGGGTCGAGGGCCGTCTCGACGCTTCGGTAGCGGTTGCGCAGGACGGCCGCGGTGGCGTAGTCGTGGAGCGTGCACAGGTCGGTGGTCGTGTGATCCCAACCGTCGTTGGAGACGACCGGTCGCGTCGGGTCGAGCTCGCGGGTCGTGCGGTACACCTCTTCGAGGAAGGCTGCCGGGTCTGAGCTGAGCCCGTCGCTCTCGTTGACCGGCGACCAGACCACGATGCAGGGATGGCCGCGGTCGCGGCGGACCGCATCGCTCCATTCCGCGATGAAGCGGCGCTCGGCCGCGGCGGAGTGCTGTCGAAAGCTCGGCATCTCCCCCCACGCGAGAAAGCCCAACCGGTCGGCCCAGTAATGCCAGCGCGGATCCTCGACCTTCTGGTGCTTGCGCGCGCCGTTGAAGCCCATCGATTTCGCGAGCTCGATGTCGCGGCGCAGGTCGCCGCTCGACGGCGCGGTCATCAGGCCGCCGGGAAAGTAGCCCTGGTCGAGCACGAGACGCTGCACGTAAGGTGCGCCGTTGAGCCAGAACCGGCCGTCGCGCGTATCGACCGTGCGCAGGCCGAAGTAGCTTTCGACGCGATCGACCTCGTGGCCGTTTTGCGTGAGCGTGACCCGCAGGTCGTAGAGATGGGGAGCCTCGGGGCTCCAGGCATGAATCGCATCGAGCACGACGGTGCCGCTGCCTTTGCGCCGGCCGGCCTCGCGACCGTCGAAGGTCACAAGCGTTTCAGTCTCGCCTCGAGCGTCAACCTCGACGTCCACCGTTCCGCGGTCCAGGTGGGGTGTGATCCGCAGGTCTTCTATCGAGCGCGCCGGCAGCGGCTCGAGCCACACCGTCTGCCAGATCCCGGTGGTCGCGGTGTAGAAGATCCCTTCGGGAGTGGTGGTCCAATGCTGCTTTCCGCGAGGGATGGTCCTGTCGGCCAGCGGGTCCTCCGCGCGGACGACCACCACGTTGCCCCGCCGGCCCGCGACGCGGCTGATGTCCGCCGAGAACGGGGTGTGGCCGCCCTCGTGGCGCGCCACCTCCTCCCCGTTGACCCAGACCGTCGCCCGATAGTCGACGGCGCCGAAATGGAGCAGCAGGCGCTCCGATTCAGGGGCGTCGAAGCGGCGGCGGTACCAGACCACGTCGCCGGGCGACGGGTCGCCGATGCCCGACAGCGATGACTGCGGGCAGAACGGCACGACGATCTTTCGATCGAAGCTCTCGGCCGAGCCCGAACCGAACTCCCACTCGCCGTCGAGGCTCACCCACCGTGACCGCCGGAAGTTTGGGCGCGGATAATTCATGCTTAGCCGCCCGGAGGTGAGATGCGCCCGCCTGTAGAGACCAACTCTGGTTTGTCGGCCGTGCTGCGCGGCGTCGTCGCCGACCTCCAGCACGCCTCGGGCGCGGACATCGTGTCCATCTTCCTTTACGAGGAGGCGACGCATACCTACTACGCGCCCTTCGCGACCGGCCAGCCGCAGGAGAGCCTCCTCGATTCGCTGACGGACATGCGGGAGCAGCTGGCCCGCTACCTGAACGACGCCGAGCAGGGCAAGGTTCCCGACGAGCTCGGCGTCCACCAGTACGGCTCGACGGCCTGGATCACGGTGACCCGCCAGCGGCTCATCGCGCGCGACGCGCCGTCGGAGATCGACAGCACGTTCATCCGCCGCTACCAGGTCCAGTCCACGATCGGGCTGCCGCTGGTCGCGGGCGACCAGCTGCTCGGGCTCGTCTACCTCAACTACCGCTCCCGCGACAAGGCGCCCGACGACGCCAACCTGGTGGAGCTCGAGCGCCGGGCGTCCGCGGCCGCCGCGGTCGTTCAAACGGTCCTCGAGGGGGCGGAGCGCACGGCGCTGGAGGGCCTCGCGCGCCTGACCGGCCTGCTGACCACGCCGGTGGGAGATTCGAGCACCAACGTCAAGGAGCTGCGCCGCCTGCTCTCGATCGCGCTCGCCGACCTGCTGATGGCAAGCAACCTGGACGGTGCCGCGATCTACCAGTTCGGCTCGCAGCGCACGAGCCTGGAGCTCGTCACCGCGCATCTGCGCGTGGCGGCTCCGGTGCGCATCGAGAGGCCGGATCACTCCGTGAGCTGGGAGGAGGCTCTCAGCTCCACCGTGGCGGCGGCCACGGGCGAGGCCGAGCTTCACCCCGTCGCCACGTACGCGCTGGGCTCGGCCCACGAGCCGCACGGCTACCTCGTGGTGCTCAGCCGCGACCGGCTCGCGACCGTGCGGCGCGCTCCTCCGACCGACCTGATGCTGAAGGCGGGCGCCGAGCTCATCGGCGGCGCGCTCGCGAGCCAGCGCCTGATCGCGGACCTCGAGAACAGCAACCGGCTGCTCGGTGCGCTCGGCGACATGACGAGTGCGATGCTGAAACCGGGCTCGACGCGCCACGAGGTGATCGACGCCGTGGCCGGCCACCTCACGGACGCGGAGGTGCCCGAGTTCGACTTCAACTTCGCCACCGTCTACTTGCTCGAAGAATCCGAGGACGGCGGGGTCGTTGTGAAGATGGCCGCAGGGGCCGCGACCGCGGCGGCGATCGACGCCGCCGAGACGTCGAAGCCCGCGGGCGCTTCGCGGCAGGCGCACTCGCGGGTCCCGCGCTGGGCGCTCGAGGAGGACCGGGCCCTCGCCGATGACGACGTGCTCGTGCACGTCGCGCACACGTGGCAGCCGGTGATCGTCGGGCCGTTCCCGGCCGGCGATCGCTCAGCGGTCATCACGGGCGGCATCCCTGTCCCGGCCACCTGGGCCGAGGTGCCCGTCGTGCGAGCCGACGGGACCGTGCTGGGTCACGTGCTTGCCTGCTTGATTGGTGAAAAGGATCGCGCGCATGACGACAAGCCGCCATTCACCCTCGCGGGTGAGGTGTTCGAGAAGGGCGGACACAAGGACCTGATCCGGATCTTCCTGCCCTTCGGCACCGACCAGGCCAGGCGCGCGAGCGGCGTGCTCGAGGTGGGCTACCACCGCTCGTTCGAGCGCCGGCCTGATTGGGGCCAGGTCGAGGCGCTGCGAGCGGCGGCGGCGCAGATCGCGGCGGCCGTCGAAACGGCGCGGCTGTACGAAGACGCGCAGCGACACGCCGAGCAGCTCGAGCTCGTGGCCGAGATCAGCAAGGCGATCGCGAGCTCGATCGACCTCGACCAGACGCTGCGGCTGGTCGCCCAGAACCTGGCGCGGCTCGTCAACGCGTCGCTCTGCCAGATCGCGCTGCTCGAGGAGGACCGCGAGGGTTGGTACGGCGCCGCCGCCTCGGACCTGGAGGAGCCCTGGAGACGGCAGCACGCCGAGCGCACGCAGCCGTCCTTCATCTTCGACGTGCTCGACGGCGGCGAGCCCGTCGTCATCGGCGACACCGCGGCCTCGAGCCAGGTCGACCCGGCCTACGTGAAAGCGTTCGGCGTGCGGTCGCTGATGGCGCTGCCGCTCGTCGCGGATGACCAGCCGATCGGGGCGGCAATCCTTGCGGAGCGAGAGCGCAGTCGCACGTTCACGCCCGAAGAGGTGCAGCGCGCGCAGTCGCTTGCGCTCCAGGCCGCGGTCGCGATCAAGAACGCGCGGCTGCATGCGCTGGCTGAAGAGGAGCGTCACCTCCAAAAGGATTTCGTACTCATCGGTTTCGGCCAGTGGGGGCAGAAGGCTTACCAGCACCTGCTCACGCTGAAGCAGTTCTTCAACTTCCGCACTCATGTCGTGGAGCAGGACTCGCCTGGCGCGCGAGACCGGCTGGGCGTCAAGGAAGAGGAGGTGCGCTCGCACGGCGACTCTTTCTACTGGGACAGCCATGGACTGCCGGCCCACGACCAGCTCGAGCGCGAGCTCGAGTCGAGCTCGTACGTCATCACGTACATCGCGACACCGGCCGCCACACACCTGCCGACGCTCAAGCTTTTCTACGACCTCAGCGACGTGGTGTTGATCGAAAAGCCGCTGGGCGCCCCGCCCGAGGAATATCGCGAGTTCCTCGAGACCGCGACGGGCGGGGTCGAGATCGTGGCCGCCGACCACTACTACTTCAAGCTCGAGGTCCGCTTGCTGCAGATGCTGCTGACCGAGGAGCGGACGCTGCGCAACTTCCTGGACAGCGTCGAAGAGATAAGGATCGAGATCCTCGAGGAGCAGCCCCTGGTGGGCGCGGCGGCCGACATCGGGGTGATCGCGGACCTCATCCCGCACGCGTTCGCGATCATCTCTCTCTTGACGGCCATCGACCGCATCAAGCTCGACGAACAGTCGCCCCTGCTGGTCGGCCGGCACGAGGGTTTGACCGGGCAGCGCGAGAGCTACGCGCGGATGAATGCGAGCTTCCACCACCAGGGGCGGCCGGTGAAGCTGGTGATCGATGTCGGCAAGGGGGCCGACAACGCCAAGTGGATCAAGCTGAGCGGTGAGCGGCGCGCGGCCGGGCGGAGTCCGAGCTACAAGTTCGATTTCGGGAAGGGCGAGGCGATCGACGCGACGCAAGCCACGGTCCGCGCGGCGGTCAGGAGGATTCGGGAGCCCGGGGTGCCCGACAACGCGCACCTGAACATGCTCCGGCACGTGATCGAGAAGCGGCACCCGGCGGTGGGGATTCTTTCGATTCGCGAGGCGATCCGCGCCAACCAGCGCGTGCGCGAGCTGGAGGCGATGGCGGTCGAGCTGCTGGCACAGGGCGAGTGGACGAGCTACGCGGTTGGTACGCGGCCGGTGTTCGAAGCGGGGGTCAAGCAGGCCTCCCTCAGCTAGCTACATCTTCTCCCGGTAGTACGACTCGTCGATCGCTCGTTCGTAGACCGATTCGTAGCCGTCGGCCATCTGCGCCGGGCCGAAGCGGCGGCTGGCGCGCTCGACGCAGCGCGCGAGGTCGATTTCCCCGATGTGGGAGTACGCCTCGACCAGGCCATCGGCGTCGGTGGCCAGAAAGCCGGTCACCCCGGGCTCGACGATCTCGGTGGCGGCGCCTCGCGCCATCGCAAGGACGGGCGTGCCGCTGACCATCGCCTCGATTATCGCCAGGCCGAAGGGCTCCTCCCACTGGATGGGAAAGAGCATCGCGCGCGCATGTGCGAGGAGGTGCTGCTTTTCCTCCCCCTCGACATTCTCGTGCCAGGTCACGCCGTGGCCGAGGTGGGGCTTGATCTCGCGCTCGAAGTACTCGACCGCCTCTGGATCGACCTTGCCGGCAAGGACCAGCGGCATTCCCACCCGGCGGGCCACCTCGATCGCGATGTGCTGTCCCTTGGTCCGTGAGATGCGTGCGAGGTGTAACAGAAAATCGTGCTTCTCGGCTGGGTTGGTGATGGGCCTGTAATCCGCCGGGTCCACCGCGTTGTGCACGACGCGGCGCCAGTCGACTCCCGCGACCATGGCCTGCTGCGCGTTGCTGATGGCGACGAGATGGACGCGATGGTCGACGGCTGCCAGAAATTCGCCTTCGGCCTCTGTCAGGTCGCCGTGGATCGTGGCGACCACGGGAGTTTGCAGTCGAGTGCCGGCCGCCAGGAGGATCCCCGGGATTCCCGAATGATCGTGAACAACGTCGAAAGCCCGCCTGCGGACCAGCTCATACGCCCGATACAGAAACAGGCTCTCGCGTGGAACCTGGTCTCTCGTTCCGAGCTGGCTCGACCAGCTCTCGGGTGCGATGGCGATCGTCTCGAACGGGCCCTTGGAACCTTGCTGGCCGATCACGCTCACCTCGTGTCCGCGCTGCTGCAGCTCGCGCGCCAGCTGATACGCCATGAGCTCGATGCCCCCGTACCCGACTGGCGGCACGGGGTACCACGGGCTGACGATCATCGCTATGCGGCGGCGTTCCACACCCTTAAAACATCCGCTTCGCGGTTGTCACACTAGTTCCAGCCACGGGGCTGTCCCGCGGACGATCTCGAGACCCGGCGTCGCATCGGCGTCGACCGAGCATGTGCCGTCCTCGCCGCGCCGCACGCTCAGGCGCAGCTCGTGGCTGCCCAGCCTCAGCCCGCTGAGCTCGAAAGTCGGGCACCAAGGAGGAAGCGCGGGGTCGATGTAGACACGCCCGGCCGGGAGGTCGGGCTCAACGCCCAGGAGGATTCGCACCATCTGCACCACGCAGCCCGCCGACCAGGCCTGCGGCACGTTGGCCATGCGGTAGGGCACCGGCACGGCGAACTCCTCCCGGGGCAAGCCCGCGAACAGCTCCGGCATCTGGATGTCCTCGAAGCACATCACGGCCGAGAGCACGCCGTCGAGCAGGGTCCAGGCCTCTTCGACCAGGCCGTAGCGGCGGAGGCCCGCGGCTGCGATCACGGTGTCGTGGGGCCACACCGAGCCGCGCTGGTAGGAGTGCGGGTCGTAGGAGGGGTGCTGGTCCGAGAGCACGCGCAGGCCCCAGCCGGTGAACAGGTCCGCCTCGAGCAAGCGGCGGCCCGCGGTGCGGCCTCGCTCGGCGTCGAGGATCCCCATCCACAGGCAGTGGCCGGGGTTGGAGACGACCGTGCTGACCGGTTTCTTCTGCCCGTCGAGCAGGAAGGCGAGCTCTCCCCCATTCGACTCGAGCCAGAAGGACTTGCGGAACCTCTCGCGGAGCTCCGCCGCCTCCCGCAGGAGCTCCTCCGCCCGGTCCTGGTCGCCCCAGGCTTCGAACAGGGCCGCGATGTTGCGCTTCGCTCCGTAGACGTAGGCCTGGAGCTCGACCATCGCGATGGGCAGCTCGGGAAACGCGCCGGTCTCGTCTAGCACGCCGTCATGCGCGTCGCGCCAGGATTGGTTGCGGTAGCCGCGCTGGGTCCGCGGACCGTACTCCTGGAAACCGTCGCCGTCGCGGTCTCCATGCTTGTCGATCCACTCCAGGCAGCGTTCCGCGACCGGCTTGAACGGCAGAAGCGCCGCGGCGTCGCCGACCCAGCGGTACTGCTCGGCCAGGAGCAGCAGATATAAAGGAGTGGCGTCGGACGTGCCGTAGTACGGGCGGTGCGGCACGATCCCGAAATGCGCCCACTCCCCGACGCGCAGCTCGTGCGGGATCTTGCCAGGCTCGGCGTCCCGCTCCGGGTCGTCGACGTCCGACTGCCACTTCGCGAGGTTCTCGAGGGTTCCGATGGCCACAGCGGGGTGCGCGATCATCGCCTGCATCGAGGCGATCTCCGAGTCGCGGCCGAAGAGGGCCATGAACCACGGAAGGCCGGCGGCGGGCATCCAGTGGTCACTGGAGGCCGAGTCCTGCTCGTGCAGCCGCAGCGCCGCGAGGTCCTCGATCGCCCGGTCGTACGCAAACCTCAGCCGGAGGTCGGCGGGCTCGATACGGGACACGGAGGTCTGCCAGCTCCGCGCCTCGAACAGGGGGTCGGCCTCGGCACCTTCGAGCGCGCACTGCTTGGCCAGCGGAGGCAGCTGGCTGTCGTCTGTCAGCAGGTCGTACTGCAGGCAGAGGTGCCATTCCTGGCCGGGCACGAGGTCGACCGGGATCCGCAGGGCGCCGTTCGCATACGTGATGCCGGCGCCGTCCGTCAGCGCCCGGACCAGGCAGCGCCGGACGAAATCCCTGTTCTGGTAGCGCGCTTCGAGGCTGTTGGGGCCGACCCACCAGGTGTTCAGGTCGGCCCGGCGCTGCCACTCCCGCCGGCGGACCTCGAAGAGGTCGGCGAAATCGCTCTCGAGCGCGATTTCCAGCAGCACGGTGAGCGGCGTCCGGCCGTACGTGTGAAGGGCGAGGTCCTCGTGCAGCTGGTGGCCGCCGACCAGGCGGTCGAGGGTGATCGCGACCCGGACGTCGCGCATGTCGCCGCCGAAGCCGGCCACGTTGTCGGCGATCAAGTGCCAGCGGGCGTGCCTGAAGGAAAGGCGGACGGAGGCCACCGAGTCCGGGCGCCGGCCGTTCAGGCGGAGCTCGTGGCGCGAGAGGAAGCGCGTGTCAGAGGCGTACAGGCCGTAGTCCTGGGCGTCCAGCGGGATCGACCCCTGCTCGTCGGTGACCAGGAAGGTGGCGCCGTGGTTGATCTTGACCGACGGGTGGGCGTGGACGGCCGAGATGAGCGTCCGCCAGGGTGACCACATCAAGACATGGCTTACGTTAGCCACCCGCCGGGCGGAGCCGCAAACCTCCATTTCGCTGAAAGGGCTCAAAGTTCTCAGGAAAGATGAAGGTCGTTCCCTTATTGGCTTGATTTCCGTACCTGGACTTGACACAGTTACAGGTGTTTCGAGGGGCGCCCGGGTGCGCCTCGATTCGGGTGCTTGCAGCTTTGAAAGGGTGGATTGGAAATGGGTAGGGGTGCACATCGCCGGTCGTCTGTGACGTGGGCTCTGGCCCTCGCCGCGGGTTTCAGCGTTCTGGCGGCGATGGGCGGGGCGGCGGCCACGGGCGACGACGGCGGGCAAACCGTGCCTCGATTTGCCCCGATCGATGCGAGCCTCCTCGAGAGCAGCGGGGCCAACCCAGCCTTCGTCCCGGCTTCGCTGAGCGACACCCCCGTCTCGGTGGTGCTGGAGATGGCCGGCGCCCCGGTCGCCGTCGTGGACGCCGGCGCCCAGGTGCGCGGCCAGGGTCTGTCGGAATCTGACAAGCACGCGATCCGCCAGGAGCTCAAGGCGCAGCAGGATGCGCTCCAGGACGGGCTCGCGGGCGCCGGCGCCTCCGTCGTCGGCCAGATGCAGGACGCCTACAACGGCATCCAGGTCATCGTCCCGCAGACGAACCTCACCCAGCTCGCCGGCCTTCCCGGCGTCATCGCCGTGCACGCCACGCAGGTGTTCACTCCCTCCAACGTGAACGGCGTGCCGTACGTCGGCGCGCCCACGGCGTGGGGCAGCTTCTCGGTGACCGGCGCCGGCGTGAAGATCGCCGTCATCGACACCGGCATCGACTACACGCACGCCGACTTCGGCGGTCCCGGCACGGTGCCGGCGTGGACGGCGGCGAAGGCGGCCAGCACGGCTTCGGCCGACCCGAGCCTGTTCGGACCGGCGGCGGCGAAGGTGAAGGGCGGCTTCGACTTCGTCGGCGACGCCTACAACGCCAACATTGCCGGCTCGAAGCCGATGCCGGACACGAACCCCCTCGATTGCAACGGCCACGGATCGCACACCGCCGGCACGGCCGCCGGCTTCGGCGTGCTGAGTGACGGCAGCACGTTCCACGGCCCGTACAACGCGACGACCATCAGCTCCCACACCTGGAACGTCGGCCCGGGCGTTGCCCCAGGGGCCGACATCTACGCGTATCGCGTGTTCGGCTGCACGGGCTCGAGCAACATCGTCGCGCTGGCGATCAACAAGGCCGTGGCCGATGGCGTGAACGTCATCAGCATGTCGCTCGGCTCTGACCTCGGCGGCACGGACGACCCGACGTCGGTCGCCGCGCAGAACGCTTTCAACGCGGGCATCGCCGTGATCGCGTCGGCAGGCAACGCTGGTTCCGGTGCCTACGTGGTCGGCTCTCCAAGCACCGCCAACGGCGTCCTCTCGGTGGCCGCCATCGACGGCAGCGTCGCGACCTATCCCGGTGCGAACCTCGCGCTGACGAAGCCGTCGGCCACCAGCGTGTCGGCGATCGACGCCAACGGCGCGACCCTCCCCATTGGGACTTTCCCCGTGAAGGTGTTGAAGAACGCCGACGGCTCGATCGCACTCGGCTGCCACCTGGCCGACTACGCGGGCACTGCCGGCTCGGTCGTGGTCACGGCGCGAGGCTCGTGTGCGCGCGTTGCGCGCGCAGTCTTCGGTGACGAGACCGGCGACGCGGCCGTCGTCATGGTGAATAACACAGCGAGTCTTCCCCCCTTCGAGGGCAAGATCACCTCCAACCCGGACACCAATGAGCAGCACACCGTGACGATTCCGTTCCTCGGCGTTGGAAGTGGGGACGGGGCTGCACTGCTGGCGGCTGATGGCGGTTCGGTGACGCTCGCCGATATCACCGTGCCCAACACCGGCTACAAGAAGGCGGCCAGCTTCACGGCCGGCGGCCCGCGCAACCCTGACTCGGCGCCGAAGCCTGACGTGATGGCGCCCGGCGTGAGCGTCGCCTCGGCCGGTATGGGCACCGGCTCGCAAGCAGCGGTGATCTCCGGAACTTCCATGGCCTGCCCGATGACGGCGGGAATAGCCGCGCTGGTCAAGCAGCAGCATCCGGGCTGGAACGGCGCCCAGATCAAGGCCGCGATCATGAACACGGCCGACCCGTCGAAGAACCTCGGCTACAACAGCCGGCTGGCCGGCACCGGGGTGGTGCAGGCTCAGAACGCGGTCAACTCGACCGTGCTGGCCACGACCGCCGACTCGCTCGACGCGATCAAGTTCGGCTACGTGCCGGGCGCGGGCGACTACTCCGCCTCCGTGACCTTCTCTCTGACGAACAACGGAACGGCGGACGCGACCTATAACCTCAGCGTCGCACCAAATCCCAGCTCTGGTGTCGTGCCAAATCCCAACCTTCGGGGCGCTGTGATCACCCCATCACCGGCCACTGTCACCGTGGCGGCAGGCGCGACGTCCACGGTCCAGGTCTTGCTCTCCATGCCGGCGGCGGCATTCGCCGCGCTTCCGTCCGATGACAGTTTCACGGTCGGTCCCGGCGGGCTCGTCACAGTTCGCGGTGACATCGTCGCGACGCCTGCAGCCGGCCACCCGACCGACCAGCAGACGCTTCGGCTGCCGTTCATGCTCGTTCCGCGCGGACTCTCGGACGTGGTGGCGGGGGCGCCGAGCGACTTCTCCAACGTCACCGCGACCGCGGACGGCACGCCGGGGAACACCATCAGCGCAACGCTGCCGATCGGCAACCACGGCATCCACGCCGGAACCGCCGACCTCTACGCGTGGGGCATCCACGCGGCCAGGCGCAACGGGCAGCCGAACGACGTGCGAGACGTGGGAGTCCAGGTGCTGCCCGGAGCGGCGCTGCATGGATCGGCCGGCGACCGCAGCCTCGTCTTCCTGATCAACACGTGGGGCCAGTCGGCCAACCAATCGGTGAACGAGTACGACATCCTGATCGACACCAACGGGGACGGGATTCCGGACTTCGTCCTGGTGGGGGTGGACGCCGGCCGGCTCCAGACGGGCGCTTTCAACGGCGTCTTCGCCGCGTTCACGATCAACGTCAGCACAGGCAAGGTGGTCGCCGCGTTCACCGCCGACGCGCCCATGAACGGCTCGACGATCGAGCTGCCAACGCTCGCCAGCAAGCTGGGCCTTTCCCAGAGGGCTGACGGCGTGGGCACCGTCAAGAAGCAGGGCTTCACCTACAGCGTCAATGCGTTCTCCATAGTGCGGGGAAGCCCGGCCGACAGGGTCACGACGACGGCCACGGTCAACCCGTTCAGCCCGTCGGTCTCGAGCGGCGACTTCGCCACGCTCGCCGCGGGCGGTTCCACCTCCTTCACGCTGGCGGTCGACACCGACCAGCAGAAGGCGCAGCCGGCGCTTGGGTGGCTGGTCGCCTCGGTCGATAACGCGAACGGCGCGCCTCAGGCCGGCGAGGTGCCGATCCCGGCCAGGTAATCCGCCTCGCACAATTCCAGGGCTGGGCTCAACGCGGGCCCGGCCTTTTTCTTTGTGGAGCCGTTGGGTACTGACCCTCGAATGTGGGTTTTACCCGTAGTGAGGCCAAGGATCTATTTCTCGCCGTCCGGTGAAGGCGCGGCCATCTTTGCGGCGTCGCGCGGGCCTGACGGGCAGGGCGGAGGTGCGGCCGGCGAAGACCCGATTCGCGTCCTCATCGTCGAGGACCACCGGGTCGTCGCGCAAGGTCTGGCCGCCCTGATCAACCACCAGACGGATATGAAGGTCGTCGGCGAGGCGGGCACGGTAGCCGAATGTGCACCTGCTGCAGCCGAGCTGCAGCCCGACGTCGTGCTGCTGGATTTCCGCCTGCCCGATGGCACCGGCGCGGAGGCCGCCGCGGCCATCCGCGGAATCCGGCCCGACGCGAAGGTGGTCTTCCTCACGCGTGAGGACAGCGACGAGGCCCGTTTTGCCGCGGTCCAGTCCGGGGCAAGCGCATTCGTCCACAAATCGAAGGCTGCCGCTGAGGTTGTGACGACGATTCGCGAGGTCGCTCGCGGCCGGATACTGATCACGCCGCGCACCATCGCGGCGCTGCTCGCCAAGCGCAAGGCGATCGATACCCAGCTCGGGAGCCTGACCGCGCGCGAGAAGCAAGTGCTGCGGTTGATGGCGGAAGGGCTGCCGAGCCGCGGCGTCGCCCTGAGGCTTGGAATCAGCTACACGACCGTCCGCACCCACATCCGCAGCCTCGGCAGCAAGCTCGGCGTGCACTCGAAGCTCGAAGCGATCGTCAAAGCGCGCGAGCTTGGCCTGATCAGCTAGATTTCGCGGGCGCCGGCTTGCGGGGCCGTGAGCGGGGGGCTCGCTTGGCTCGATGCGGTATGTACGAGCGGTCACCGATCCACTCCGCGGGTGGAACGACGAGCCAGTGGGCCATCTGGTTGAGAGGGCTCGCGTACTTCGAGCGGAGCTCGGCAAACTGTTTCCAGCCCTTCTCTGTGTCACGCACCTGATACCCGGCCTTCATCAGCCGCTCCACCGCAACCTGGTATTCGGCGTGTTCGACGATCCCGTCCTCGGGGCCCTTTAAACCGAAGATCCAGCTGAAATCCTCGACTAGGTGGTTTCCCACCCGCAACATCAGGTACGCCGGGCCAACCGAGTCGTCATCGACAGTGCTGATGATCAGGACGGCCGCGTCCATCACCGCCCCGAAGGAGTTGATCCATGCTTCGTTGTCGTGGCTGGACCGGAAGTAGATGAGCAGCGGGTATGCGAGGTGGCTTTCCAGCACCATCGCCGCCCATCCGCGCCAGTCGTCGAAGGTCTCGACGAGCTCCGGGCGCATTCCGTGCTTGGCCGCGTTCTCGAGGATCTGGACCCCGGATGGCGGGGCGCCGGCAAGCGCATCCAGCGAAACCACCATCACCTCCCGGTCGCGAAACGACTCGTACAGCGAGAAGAGGAGTGTGATCACCAGGGCGGCGATGCCGACGCCGGTTGCGCTCTCCGCGATGATCACAGCCCGCGCCAGGCCACCCTCCGGTACGAAGTCGCCATAGCTGAGCGGCACGAGTGTGGTCGCCGAGATGTAGATGGAGGTCGCGAGGTCTTGCGGCGACGGCCGGAACTGGTCGGCCAGGCCATCGATGATCAGCCCGTAGCCCACGACGGCTGCGGCGGCCCAGATGAAGAACAGCATGAGGAGCGCGATCGGGGCAAAGGCGGCAAGCCGTCCCTCACTGCGGTCGATGCGAGATGAACGCTGGCTCACCCAACGCCAGAGCCGCCACATCGGCCGCAGCACGATTCGCGCCGCCGTGACCTTGTTCACAGCCGGGCGCGGGAGGATGACCGACTGGAACAGGTCGTAAAACACAGCGAGAAGCAAGACCAGCCCGAGAACCGACCCGACCTGCGCGACAGTCATACCGGGGATCGTAGGAGAATCAGAGAAATGAGCAATGCCGTCTTCGAGGCCGCGCGGACGGTTCTTGCCGTTCGCGAGTACCAGGACAAGCCGATCCCCGATGACGTTTTGAGCCGCATCGTGGAGGCGGGCCACCTCTCAGCAAGCGCGAGCAATGTCCAACCGTGGCATTTCGTGGTGGTTCGAGACCGCGCCGGGTTGAAGGAGCTGGGCGGACTCGTCGCAAGCGGTCCTTACATCGCGGGCGCCGCCGCCGCGATCGTGGTTGCGTACGAGAAGGCGAACCAGCTCGGTGTCTCCGACGTCAGCCGCGCCATCCAGTCGATGATCCTGGTCGCCTGGGGCGAAGGGGTCGGATCCAACTGGACGGGCTTCGGCCGGCTCGACGGCGTGCGCAAGAAGGTGGGCCTTCCGGACACTGACGAGGTGCTGGCCGTCCTCCCATTCGGCTATCCGAAGCGAAAGATCGGACTCGGGAAGAAGAAGAGGAAGCCGCTCTCGGCGGTGGCGTCAGCCGAGCATTACGGAACACCATTCAAGCTGTAAGGGGAGAGTGAATTTGCAGGAGCGAAGCGAGGAGCAGATCATCAGCCGGCTGTTCGAGCTGGAGAACGGCGGCCAGGCGGAGCGGCGGGCGGAGCTCAGCGACGAGCGGTTTCTCTCGCTGATCCACGATCCCGACCGCTCGCGCGCCTACGTTTTCCAGCACGGCACGGACGAGACGGAAGGCGCGGAAGTGCCGCCGGGCACCGAGTTCTGGGAGTACCCGACGCTGGAGGAGGCGACTCGGGCGTACGACCAGCTGGTCGCGGAGTCGGGGCAGGCCGGCGAGCTGGTCGAGGTGGACTCAGAGGAAGAGCTCGGAGATTCGGAGACCGACGGGGCCGAGGTGCGCGACAGGTACTCGGCAAGCGACGAGGACCTGCTGATCGACACGGAAGAGGTCGAGGACTCGGGCGAGGTCTCCTGAGGCCCTAGCGCCAGGGACCCCGGCCGCGGCGGAGCAGCATCAGAACGCCGAGCAGGATCAGGAGGCTGGGCCACAACACGTCGCCCTTCAGCCAACCGAGCAGCCCGAGGTTCTGCAGGAGGTAGTACGCGCCGATCAGGACAAGGGCGGCTCCCCAGAACCACGGCCACACACCGCCGCCGCCCCAGGCCCAAGGACCGTACCAGCCACCGGGCCACGGACCGTTCATGCGCTGCTGGTGGCGCCAGGTCCGCCACTCCTCGCGTGAGGCGCCCGGACCGGGCGGGCTGGGCGGCTGCGGGCCGGGCGTAGGAGTGGGACTGCTCGGCGGATCGGCTGCCATCAGGGCGATGCTACGCCTAGATTTGAGGCGCGGTGCCTGAGGGAGACACGATCCGGCGCACGGCGGACGCCCTGCGGCCCCGGCTCGCGGGCAAACAAGTCACGCGTGCGGCCCCGGAGAAATTTCAGCGCCTGGTTGGTTCTACGGTTACCGACGTTTCGCCCAACGGCAAGCATCTCCTCATTCATTTCGACAACGGCCTCGTGCTGCACAGCCACATGCGGATGACCGGTTCGTGGCACCTCTATCGGCCCGGCGAACCGTGGCGCAGGCCGGCCCACCTCGCGAAGGTCGTGCTGGAGAACGAGGACACCGTGGCGGTTCTCTTCAATGCTCCCATCGCGGAGCTGCAGCGAGAAAAGGTGCTCGAGCACGACCTCGCGCACCTTGGCCCGGACATCCTCGCGGCAGAGCTCGACCTGGATGAAGTTCTCAAGCGGGCGCGGAAGGCCGAGCGGCAGGCGCTGGGGGAGCTGCTGCTCGACCAGCGCGTGGCGGCGGGCATCGGCAACATCTACAAATGCGAGTCGCTGTGGCGGCTCAAGCTGGATCCGTGGATGCAGGCGAGCGCCCTTGATGACAAGGCGCTCGGCAAGGTGTACCTGACGGCGCGGACGCTCATGATGGGTGCTCTCAAGAAGCGTCCGCCGATCGCCGTGCATGGCAAGGCCGGCCGGTCGTGTCCACGTTGTTGGGGGCGAATCGCATGCCGCTACCAGGGCGACCCGCCGCGCTTCACGTATTACTGCCCTAAATGCCAGCAAGCGCACGTCGTTCACCGGCCGGAAGCGTCGCCACGACCCGGCACGCCCTGGTGCGACCGTCGAAATCCGTGACTCGACCGGCCCCACGGTCGTCCGAATGTCAGTGTTCAAGTAACGTTCGACAACGATTATCTCGTCGAGTTCATCCCCTTCCGAAGTCGGCAGTGCGGGTGACACGCCTAACCAGTAGTCGACTGTTGATGGCTCCATGACGCAAACGAAACTTACGCCGAAGGGCAACCGGGGACCGGCGACGGCGGGTTGAGAGGGTCACCGCCGTATGGCGGATCGAGCTTCACAACACGGACATTTGTTAAAACGAGTTCCCGCCCAGTAGGCAGTTTGGTCAGTTGGTCGGCGGCGTCGTAGTCGTTATCACGCGCGGTAGGGTTCCATCTGGGGATCGGACGGGTACGGATCCCGAGACCATCGCACGCCGTGCTCCGTGTATTCGACCCGGCCGGCCTCCAACTCCACGATCAGATGCTCAATGAGTGCGGCGATGCTCGACGACACAACCGTCACCCCATCGAGGTCGTCGATAAGGGGAACGTAGACAGGAGAGGTCGTCGCTCGACTCTTAGCGTTCGCCCTTATGCTGAACAATATCCGGTCAATGTTGAACACCGGGAACAAATCGACGTTCTCGACAGATCCCGGCCCGTTCGTGACGGGTTGGATCCCAGTTCTATCGGTGGCTTGATAGATGCTGACTGCGCGGTCCAGGGGGTTGAAACTAAGGTCGGGCACCAAAAATGTTCGATCACAGCCATTGTGCCATTGATACAGGTCTCGAGCCTCCTCTGGCAAGAGGCGTCCAAGGCGCTGCTCGACTCGATTGAGATCCGTTCCACTAGCGGGAGGCCTCAAGCCCACCCGCCAGCCGGGTGTACCCGTCTGGTACGCAGTTTCGTATAGCCAGACCAGCCGATCGAGACGATCCCCCAGGGGCGCCGGCGGACTCAACTCTGACGCGGACACCAGCCGAAGCTGGGGACGAGCAAGGGTACGTTGACTGGCACCACGGCGAACGTACCACCGTCGCCAACGTGACACTGAGAGCCATAAAATCTCTTGAGATTGTCGCGTTGAATCGGTCCCTCGACCGACGGAACAAGCTTGACCGTCACAGTGGCAACGTTCTGCTGATTCTGCGAGGTCGAGTTGAAGGGGTATTCATCGCAGACTCCTGTGTCGCCGGCGTTCTGCGCGGCGAAAGCCGCCCGCGCCGCATCGTTGCAGTCGATAGTCGAGTTGTACCACTTCGTGTGCGCCCGGCCCATCGCATACGTGAGGACAGCTTCTCTCGCATCGTTCGATTGTGCGTTTTGAATGTTGCCAGTGGTCTCCCGGTTGTCCGTGCCACTGAAGAAGATCGGTGTCTTGCCGCTGCACGGATCGTTACCGATACTCAACAGTCGCCCGGCCGCAGCGCTCGCGGCACATGCCGTTGCCGCCGCGGCTGCCGCCGCCGTGGCGAGGCCGAGGCCCGCCCGCAGCAACTGTTTCGCCAGCTCGGCTGCGTCGACTCCGCCGCCACGCCCAACCGGCCTGTCGATTGCCGGCGCTGGAGGACGCCACCAACCCTCGAGTGCTCCCGCCGCGGCAATCGATAACAGCGCAAAAAGTTGCCTCAGTTGATCTCTGAGCAGATAGGCGAGCGTGAGTCCGAGCAATCCCAGGCCAGCGGCAATCTCGCCCCTCGTGAGGGTCAATCCAAGGATGGCATAGAACTCGTCAAACCCCGACGGATCGGCAGCCGTCGCGGGGTTGTTAGCCACATACGCATAAAGGCCATAGCCTTGTGTCCCTGAGGCGTTTGGTTGCACGCTGTCCGGGGATAGGAAGCTGCCTGTCGTTGGGTTGTAGTAACGGGCTCGCAGGTAGGACAGGCCTGTCGGGTCAGTTTGCTGGCCGGTGAAGCCGAAGGTGCTTGACTGGCCCGTTGACGAGCGCACCGCGCCGAACACGTCGTAGTTCGCGGTCGCTAGAACCGATGCGCTTGGGGTGGCCACGCTGCGCACCGAACCCAGCGCGTCGCTGAGTGGGAAGCTCGCGCTGGCGCCGAGCTGCTCGAGGATCCCCTGGTCTGTCTGCACATACCCCTGGCTGCCGTCGTCGATCAACAGCGGAAGCACGGCGGCGCGGTCCCACACGTAATTGATGGTCGCACTGCCGTTCGTGGCGGCGACTCGCGTGCCGTCGGCGGCGTATGTGTAGCCGGACGTCGTGCCTCCGACCGTGGCTGAGGCGAGCCTGCTCGCCCAGTCCCATGTGAACGTGCTTGGTCCATTCGAGGTCACATTGCTCGCGGCGTCATAGGTGAGGCTGTTCGCGCCCGCCGAGACCAGCCGGCCGGCGGAATCGTAGGTGTAGCTGGTGGAGGTTCCGTTGAGGGTCGAGCTCAGGCGGTTGCCAGCGGCGTCGTAGGTGTAGGCGCCGGTGTCGCCGTTGGCATACTTGACCCCGGTCAGCCGGTTCAGGGCGTCGAGCGTGTAGGACTCGGTGCCCGCGGCCGAGGCGACCGCGGTCCGGTTGCTGTTGGCGTCGAGCGTGTAGTCGAAATGGGCGATCGAGCCCGCAGGTCCGTCGTGGTGGACGGACGTGAGGCGGTCCGCGGCGTCATAGCCATAGGTGGTGTTGACACCGCCAGGCCGGCTGACCGAGGCCGGCATTCCATCTGAGGCGTAGGTGAACGTGAAAGCGTTTCCGGCCCAGTCGGAGAGCTTCGTCAGCTGGTTGGCGGCGTCGTAGGTGTAGAGCACCGAGCCGCGGACCGGCTGTGACATCGAGGTCCGGTTACCGGCGGCGTCGTACGTGTAGGCGACTGTCCCCTGAGGCGCCGCCACCGAGGTCAGGCGCGAAACCGCGTCATAGCCGAAGGTGGTGCTGCCGCTGGGATCTGTCATCGAGGTCTGACGGCCCAACGCGTCATAGACGAATGAGTTCGAGCCACCCGGGAAGCTCTGTGTGGTGACGTGGTCGCCGGCGTCGTAGGCGTTCGTGACCACGACCCCGCGCGGGTCGGTCTTCGAGGTCTGCCGCCCCGCGAGGTCGCTGGTATATGTGGTGGTCTTGCCGGCAGGGTCAGTCTGTGTCTGCAGGTTGCCAAGCGGGTCATAAGCGAACGAGGTGGTGTCGCCGCGAGGGTTGACGACCGAGGTCTTTTGCCCGGCCAGGTCATAAGCGGTGGTGACCTTGCCGCCGAGCGCGTCGGTGATCGAGGTCTGGCGGCCTGCTGCATCGTAGCCGTAGGTGGCCGTGTTCCCGCGAGGGTCGGTCATCGAGACCTGCCTTCCGGCGGCGTCGTACGAGAATGAAGTGGAGTTGAGCCCGTCGGTGGTCGCCACCAGGTGACCGACGGCGTCGTATGTCGAGCCGGTGAAGATGCCCGAGAAGAGGCGTGTCGAGGTCACCTGTCCGAGGACGTCGTAGCGGGGCTGCACGAAGCGGCCCAGTGGATCGGTGATCTGGTTGACGCGGTTGTTCTGGTCGTACTGGTAGGTCGTCGTGTGGCCGAGAGGATCTGTGACCGTGGTGCGGTTGCCGGCCGGGTCGTAGCCGTAAGTGGTCGCGCCGCCGCGGGCATCGGTGTCCGAAACGAGCTGGCCGGCCGCGTCGTAGCTGTGCTGAGTCGTCTGGTTCAATGGGTCGATAACGCTGACCTGGCGGCCAAGCGTGTCCAGCGTGTAGGTGGTGGTCTTGCCGAGCGGATCGGTCGTCGAGACCAGCCGCCCGTCGGCGTCGTAGGCCGACGAGGTGACATGTCCGAGCGGGTCGGTGATTGAGGTCTGATGTCCTCCGGTGTCGTACGCGTACGCGTAGATGCCACCGTTGGGTAGTGTCTTGGAAGTCAAGCGGCCCGCGTCGTCGTATGCGTAGGAGGTGACACGACCGATCGCGTCCTTCTGTGAAGCGAGCCTTCCCGCCCCGTCGTAGGCGAATGTGGTCACTCCGCCCGCAGGGTCGGTGAGCGTCGCTTCCCGGCCGTCGGCGTCATAGGTGTACCTGGTGACATTCAGGAGCGGATCTGTCACCGATGCAAGGGCGCGGTTGCCGTCGTACGTGTACGTGGTCGTCTTGCCCAAAGCGTCGGTGCGGGAGACCAGCTCGTTCAGGGCGTTGTACGCGAGCGTTGTGATGTGGTTGAGCGGGTCTGTCGTCGAGATCAAATTACCCGCAGGGTCATACGCATACGTGGTCTGGTTGCCGGAGGCGTCGATGGCGGCCGTCATGTGGCCGAGGCTGTCGTAATGCCATCTCACGTTCTGGCCGTTGGGGTCGCGAATCGTGTCCAGATTTCCGGCGCCGTCCTCGTTGTACGACCACGTTCTGGCGAGGGCATCGGTGTGGTGTGCCAGGTTTCCCGCGCCGCCATAGTCGTAGTGGTCGACCTGGCCCAGCGCGTTGGTGAAGGTGATCAGGTTGCCTGTCGAGTCGTATGCGTAGGTGCTCACATTGCCGGCCGGGTCGGTGAATGTCAGGGGTGCTCCGAAGGCGTCATAGGTGACGCCGACCGCGTGCCCGAGCGGGTCACTGACCGACAGCAGGTTTCCATTGGAGTCATAGGTCGCCGCCCACTTGTGGCCTAGCGGATCGGTTCGGCTGAGGGGACGCCCGACGTCGTCGTACGTAGCGGTCGTGGTGAGTGTCTTGGTACCGAGGGCCTGGTCCTGCTGTACAACGTCGCCGAGGTCGTCGAGCGTGTAGACGGTCGTCAGGTGTCCGTTGGGATCGATGACCGTCTGCTGCCGGCCGGCAACGTTGTTGGCGATCTGGGCTGTGTTGCCGTTGGCGTCCGTGATGGCGACGAGCCGTCCTGAGCTGTCGTACTGCTCGACTTGAAGGGGCTGTCCGGCCGGTCCATTGGCCTTCGTGAGGTTGTGGGTGCCGTCATAGCAGAACGTGGTGGTGTTGTTATCGGCATCGACGAAGCTGGACAGGTTGCCTTCCGGCGAGCATGCGGTGGCCGCGTATACGTACGTCAGGGCATGAGCGGCGGGGTCGGTGATCTTAGTGATGCGACCCAGGCTGTCTCGCGTGAAGGAGATGCCCTGCCCGTTCGAGGACGTGACACCGGCGGAGGAAACGAAGAGCGAGTTGTTGTGGCGGTCTGTCATCGAGACCAGGCCCCTACTTCGATCCAGCACGAGAACCGTGCCGTCGAGTGTCGTCAGCCGGAACTGCTGCGGGTCGTAGATCTGACCGTTTCCGTTGTAGAGATTGCCGTCGCCCTGGAAGCCGATCGAGGTGTCAGACGGCATCGCGGACAGGGTTGACGTCGTGCCGAGGCCGGCGCGCGCGGTGTAGACAGGTGACCCGCCGAAGAAGATGTTGGAGCCTCCCGCCGCGCTGAAGTCGAAGACTTCGGTGTGCTGGTCGGGGAAAACCACCGTGACAAAGTGAGGCGCTGAGCTTCGGAAGGCGGTGAGGCACAGGCCGAGGCCGCACTGGGTGTTGTACTGGGTCCAGCCGCCGGCGCCGAGAGTTCGGTTGGTCGACACGCGGAAGTTGCTCAGGCTGACCCTCCAGCCCACGCCGAAATCCCCGACCTGCTTGTCGAAGCTGTCGTAGGTTCGCCTGACCTGCATCTGAAAGCCGAACACAGGGACGTTGAGATCTTGATAGGTGGTGACGTAGCGACCAGGCTTGAGGTAGCCGAACACGATGAGGGTGGTGGTCGCTGTCTGCACGCCACCGCCGCTCGCAGTGGCCGTGACGGTGATGGCGTAAGCGTCGTTGGGCAGCAGGGTGGGATCGAAAATGGCCAGCGGCGTCGGCGGAGTGCCCGTGCCGGTCGCCAGCGTCACGGGTGTGCCGGGATCCAGTGCCTGATACGTCACCAGCCATGACGCGATGGTCTGTCCTGCCGGTGGAGCAATCGTTGCGTTGATGGCAACGGGTTTGGTCACCATCGAGCCATCCGCGGGCGTTGGAGGCGAGATGGTCGGTGGTGGCGGCGCCGGGTTCCACGTCAAAGGCGTCACGTTCGAAACCTCGGGCAATCCGCTGATCTGGGCAAATGCCTGGACCTGGTCGGTGCCCGCGTTGACGCCCAGGTAGCTGAAACTGGCCAGGCCGGTGGAGTCCGTGGTCGCTTGAAGCTGATGCGCGTTGGCTCCAGTGATCGCGAGGGTTATCAGAAGGTTTGGCAGCGCCGCGCCCGACGCGTCCATGGCCGCGACATTGAAGGTTTGGGTCTGTCCGACCAGCCGGGCGCTCTGCGTGTAAGGGCTGAGGGCAAGGTTGCCCGTTGGCGGCATGCCGGCGGCGCCGGCGATGCCGACCGTGAACGCGAGGCCGTCGCCACAGCACTCGAAATAATCCATCTCGTACGGATACATGCCCGGTGCCGGGAAGTTGACCGTCACGTCCCGCTCCTGCGGGCCTGTCGGAGAGTTGAACGCGCCCATCACGGGATAACCGAAGAAGGCCGTCATGCCGGACGCCGGTGGGTTTTGCAGCACTCCGCCGACCCTGGTCGCTCCCCCGTTGAGCCCAAAGATGAACCCGTCGTCGCTGTAGAAGCTGAAGGTGAGCTGGCCTGCCTTGGCAACCGTCACCGAGCCGTTGAAAACGGCGTCGAACTCGAACATGTCGCCGAGTCCGGCTTGATGCATAACCCCGTTGGCGTCGGTACCCTGCACGACGGTTGCACCGGTGAAGTTTCCGGCCACGTCGGTCGCGACGCTCAGCATCGGCCGGTTGAAGCTGCCGATGGTCGGGGGCATGTGAGGGATCGAGCCCGTCGGCGGGTTGAGGTTGATGGTCGGGAACGATTGGGTGAAGAAAGGAGTCATGTTCGGCGTGGCGTTGAAGCACTGACAGGTGGCCGGGAAGAATTGGGCCGTCACCTCAGTGGTTGAGGCCGAAACGATGGGCGCGATCCAGCTCACGCTGACTGTGTTCGACTGCAGCGTGGTCGCGCCGGACACGGCACTCGCCTGAACCTGATCGGTGCCGTGGTTGGCTCCGCTGTAGGTGAAGGCCACGCTTCCATTTGTGTTGGTGGTCGCCGTCTGGCTGCCAGGGTTCGCCCCGTTGACGTTCAGCGTCACCGCCTGGTTGGGGATCGCCTTCCCAGTGCTGTCCAGCAGCACGGCCGTGAACGACTGTGAGGTGCCGACGATGTCAGGGCCCGCCGTTGAGGGCGAAAGGACGAGGCTTGCCCCGGCGAAGTTGTTGGTCACCGACGTCATGAAGGAGCTCGAGACCGGTCCGTATGTGTTGCCGTTCGCGTCTTGCCAGGCCACCGACGCCGTGTCCGTGAGACTTCCCGAAGGCTGCCCGGCGGGCACGGCAAACGCAGCCGATGCTGACGCTGACGCGCCGGATGCGAGAGTGGACGGCACCCCGGTGACGGTTCCCGTCGCGCCGCTGGGCACGCTGTCATTGATCACGATCCCAGAGGCGGTGGCCCCGCCCCCATTGCTCAGCGCCAAGGGATTGGTCTCAGTCGTGCCGGCCGCGATGGTCGATGGTCCCGACTTGGCGATGGAGAGGATCGGCAGATGCTCGATCGTCGTCACAGGAGCCGGCGGGGTTGCGGAAATCGTTCCGGTCGGCCCTGTCCCGCCGGCGGAAGCCGAGGCTTTGAGCACGGCGCCTTCCACCGCGGTCAGCACAGCGACGTACGCCGAGTCGGTCTGGCCGCTCCCCTTTGCCGCCGGAACCGGGACCTTGAACGCCCCTGTCACTGACGCGGACGCACCCGGCGCGAGCGTCGCGAGCGATGGTGTGTTGCCGGAGTTGAACAGCAGTGGCGCCGCATTCTGTGGCGGCTGGATGGTCACGCTGACGCTCGACAGCGAGGCCGATGGCCCGCCCGCGAAGAAGAGTCCTGAGAAGTCGACGTTGACGATCGCCGGCTGAGTGACGTTGGGATTGGCCGGCGAGACTTCGAGATGGAAGCTGTTGCGAACCTTCTTGACCTTGGTCGGATCGACAAGGGCCGCCGCCTGCGATGGCGTGAGTGGGACCGTCGCGGTGTAGTGCCAGGTCGCGGTGCCGCCCGCGGAGATGGTCGTGGCGATGATCGGGTCGCCCGACGTCGGGTACGTGATCCCGGTGGCGGCCACGCTCGTCGCCGACAACGTGATCCCGCTTGACGTTGGAGGGGGAACCGCGGCCGTGTAGCCGGCCTGTGTGGCGGCCGCTCCAGCGAGGGGACTCCAGTTCGTGCCGTCCAGGGACGTGTAGACGGCATCCCAATACGAAGCGACGGTGGCGGTCGCGGTGCCGGTGTCGCTGGCAATGAAATCGCCCGCGAGCTTGAGGGTCGACCCGGTGTTCGTCACGGTCGCGGTGTAGGTGATGGCGTCGCCTGGAATGGCCGTGCTGTGATCGCCCGCAAGCGCAAGGCTGAGCGCCGGCGTCAAGGTGGCCGACGTGACGGTCTTGGCAAACGGAGTCGGAGCCCCCGTGAGCGTGGCGCTCCACGAGCCGGACGTGTTGTCGCTGTAGTGGAAGCGGAAGTTGACCTTGTCGATGGTGTCGGTGGAGAAGAAGGTTGCTGTGAAGGCTGCTCCGGTGGCGTCATTCATGATTCCGCCGCCGCAGAGGTCCGGCGCAGTCAGCGTGCCCTGGTACACGAGGGAGCTCGACTGGTCACCGGAGGGGTACCAGCTCGGGCTGCCCGCGGGGTCGATGATGGTTTGCGCGGGAAGGTCGATGGCAAGGGCTGGGGTCGAGCCGTCGCTGCACTTGACGAGCAGCGAAACAGAGGCGTTGTAAATCGACGCGGTGGCGGTCGGGTGGCTGCCCGGCATCGTGAAGTCAAACCCGGCGCGAAGTGGATCCCCTGGATGAATTTGAAGGTTGCCCTCCATGGACTGAGGCCCAATGACGACGGTGCCGGCGCCCGAGGGGCTGACGAGAGGAGCCGCAGCATCGACCGCGGGCGGCAGCAGGGCGACCGCGAGGGTCACACAGCCCGTGAGGATGACCCAGATTCGCCTCGTCGGGGATCGTGGCGGCAAGAGCCCGTTCCTTTCCCCTCGGAGGGGCGGTGGTCGGCCGGGAGCAGGGCGCAGGTATAGCAGCCCCCGGGACTGCCGTCAAGCAACCACTTACCGCTTGACTCGTCGCCCTGTTGAAAAGGTGAGGCTGAGACTCCTCAGCCTCACCGTGCGCCGGCTTCAGGACTGAGCGGCTGCCTCGCCGGAGGTTCTGGGCCGGTTTAGCGGCAATCCACTCTCGCCTACGAACACTTTCAAGACGTTCCAGCGATCGGGGCTTTCGACCGGCTGGATGTCCGCGTTGGTCACGAGCAGCGACTGGCCCGTGAAGGCGAGTCCCCACGGCGAGTCGAAGAGCGGGCTCGAGATGCGCCGGATCTCGTTGCCGGCCGGGTCCAGCACCGCGATCTGGTTGGTGCCGATGAGCGCCACGTAGAGGTTGCCTGAGGCCGCGAAGGCGAGGCCCGTCGCCTGCGGCAGCTGCTGCCCGGGGACGACCGGGAAGCGGTGCACCAGCTGGAGGTCGGATGCAGACGGGTGGTCAATCAGCGGGAGCCGGTATACGACGGCCTCTCCAGGGAACGCCGCCGAGACAGTGATGGAGAAGTAGAGGAACTTGCCGGTGGGGTCGATCCGGCCACCCAGCGGCCCGCCGGCAAAGCCGAAGAGTCCGGTCAGCCGCGGGTCCTGGAACCAGATCGAAGCCTGCCCGTCCGGCGTAACCCGCCACAGGCGAGGCTTGTCGTCGGTCATGAACAGGTTGCCGGCTGGATCGAAAACGAGGTCGTTCCACATCGTCGCCATCCAGCCTCCGGGCAGCGGCGCCTGCGCGAACAGCACAGGTGCGGCGCCGGGTTGGTCGAGGCCGAGCCGGAGGATTCGCCCATTCATGTCCGCTATGTAGAGCTGGTGGTTCGGGCCGAGGTTGCCGTCGAGGGCGAGGCCGAACAGGCCCATGTTGGAGTTGGGCATGGTGGCGATGGTGGTCGTCGTCACGAGGTTGCCTCCGTTGTCGTAGGCAAACACCCGCTCACCGTCTGAATTGAGGTGGCCACCGGTCGCCGGGTCGGCAAAGAAGTCGCCGGCGCTGGTGGAGATGTAGACGCGGTTGTTGTCGACCGCGACGCCAAAGGGATGCCCCGGCGCGGGCACCTTGGCGAAGATCGTCGTGTCGCCGATCGCCGGATGATTCGCGCTGTCATCGGCGAGGGCCGGAGCCAGACCTGGGCCCAGCCCGATCGTTCCCAGCACCACGAGCGGTCCGACTGCTGCCCACCGAGGCCGCCACCTGATTTGCTTCTTCACCGTCTTTCCTCCTGATCTGGGGCCAGTGAGCGGCCCTGTGAGGGGAGCTTCGGCTATGGGGTTTGGCGAATCTTTGGGAGCGGTTAGGGCAGGTGAATCACTCGTAGCGCAGGGCTTCGGCCGGCGCCACCCGCGAGGCGGTGCGCGCGGGCATGAACGTCGTGACCAGTGTCGCAAGGTATGCGCCGCCCAGGATCAGGGCAATCTGGAGTACTGGCACGTGGAAGGCCACCGTGCCAAACGTCTTGTCGACCACGAAGAACCGGTACGACTGCCACACCCCGACGATCGTGCCGATGACCAGGCCGAGGATGGCGATGAGGCTCGACTCCATCAGGAACGACCGCTGCACCAGGGAGCGCCGGTAGCCGAGGGCGCGCAGCATTCCGATCTGCTGCCACCGTTCCACCACCGCGCGCGTGCTGATCACGCCCAGTCCCGCGATGCCCACGATGAGGCCCAGGGCGAGGAATCCGGTCACGAGGTTCAGCAGGGTCAGGATGCCGCTCAATTGCTGCGCGAGCTGGTCCGCGACGATGACCGGTTCGAGCTGGTCCTGCACCAG
>Ga0209648_10000252_pt1 | contig 40001 bp, 45 predicted proteins | sample GraSoi2013_115cm_FD_185830 | JGI IMG/M metagenome (GOLD analysis project Ga0209648, IMG submission 185830) | Grasslands soil microbial communities from the Angelo Coastal Reserve, California, USA - Sample 9_17_2013_115cm (SPAdes) (version 2) | ecosystem: Environmental > Terrestrial > Soil >...
CCCCTGGTCCCAGATGATATCCCGACCACCGAGCACTTTGTGACGACGCTCGACCAGCTGGGTGAGCAGCCAATACCTTTTCGCGCTGGTGGGATCGTCGGTTACGTGGTTCGCAACGACGGTGAGAGCGGCGATCCGACGGACGGCCCGGTCATTGCCATGTCCGCCGCCTGCACGCATATGGGCTGCCTGGTGAACTGGGAAAACTCCCACCGCCTCTTCCGGTGCCCGTGCCACGGGGGCGTCTTCTCTGCATGTGGAAAGATGGTGACCACGCCTTCCACGATACGCTACCTCGCGCCTCTGCCGCGCTTGGAGACGATCATTGACCCCGCGGGCAATATTTTCGTGCGCGTTCCGTCTCAGACTCCATCAATCCATTGGTAACCCCTCGATCTCGGGGAGAAGATTTTTGAGAGGACAGCCACATCTTCCATCGCCGACCGCTCCTTTGTGAACGTGGGAAATTTTCGCAAGCAGAGCAACCGCTCTGTGTTTACTGGCACACCATCAACTCAGGGGGAATCAGCCATCCGAAAGCGGGCAACAATGGCGTCTGTTCCCGAGTCCACAATCGTTCAACCGGCCAATGCGTGGAGGTGCTTCTGCTGCCTCTCACCTCCGTTTACTTCCTCTCTTGTCTCGCTCCACGCTCAAAAAGTGTCAGGGACAGAGAAGGATTCCGGGGTTGATAGATGACACATTTCCCTTCACGAAGGGCAATAAATCAACTCCGGAATCCTTCGGTGAGACTTTTGGATTGCTCAGCTTTTAGGACGAAATCAACCCTAGATTCCTTATAGCCGATCAAAGTTACTCACATCTCCGTCGCGTTTCGCGGTAAAGGACACTAAGCCATATGATGCTGGACAAGGGTGATCAATCCCCGTGACGGAAAAATCGAGGGCAACGTGTGACATCTAAGGGAACTCACGGAAATAAGTTGACATCAGAGAAAAGATTTGCGCCAGCATTTAGCCAGAAGCCAGTAGATTATTGACGGCATGAAAAGCCATCGAGAGCCAGAGTGAACGTGATCGCATGGCCAGATAACCAGTAACCAAGCCAAAAACCATGAGGAAGATTAACCGACCTGCTAAAAAGAGCGGCTGTCCAAAGAGACCCAATGCGTAGAACCAGGGCAAGTGGTTCAGCGAAAAGAGGATAGCTTGAGCCATGTTCGACTTCCGCGAACCCCAGAGGGATGTTAATGTATCAAGCATAAATCCGCGAAAGACAAACTCTTCCACAATAGGGGTAACAATAATACTGTTCAGTACAAGATAGAAGGTCAATGGTGGAATTTTACCATGGTCTTGCAGGAGCAGGATCAATCCCCAGCCTAACGGGACAAAGAGAAGCGGCCAGGGCTGTACCCCCCTGCCATATTTTTGTATGAGGTAGCTGATCAATCTTCGTCGCCACGCCAGATAGAGCACAATGGGGAGGCACCAGTGAATTCCTTTGAGGAGCGCCCAGACACAGCTCCCGGGAACATCCTGCGATATATGCGCATTTAACCAGTCACCGAGCACATCATTAAGAAGGATACGCACCAGAAAGAGATAGGCGAAGTAACCCAAAGGCAAGATAAGTTTCTTCTTAGAAAAGACGAGTAGTCTCGCGTTTTCAACGTTCAGCTTCGTGCTCACGGTCCGCTCCTTTTTCTTCCAAAAGCTCTATAAAGGGTTAGTAGTCTACGAACAGGCCAAACTGGTGAATGTATCAAGGCCTACTGGCTGCTCGTTGCGGTCCAGATCCCCGTCGGACTCCTGCTGCTGTATCGCCTGTCTAAGGCTCTGAAGCTAGAGACCTCCTCATTAATGACTTCACGCCGTTGGGGTGTTCAAACTGGCTAACGTTGGGTGTCCAAACTGGCTAAAATTCCCTCGAATCCTTGCAAACGTTGAGGGAGTCAGGTACGCTTGAAGTGATCGTCGTTTGAGCGAAAGGCAGGGGGAGATGCCTGGGCCGAAACGATCTCGCCGCGAGCGGACGGATGAGTGGGCGAGTATCAAGCAGTGGACGCTGTGGCCTGAGCAGGAACTCTATGAGCAAATCAGACCCCTCGTCCTTTTCCACGAAACCGCAGGGGAGCGAGCAAAGGAAATCGATGTCCCCCAGCGCACGCTGTCCCGCAAAGCTGATGCGTTTGAACGCTCTGGGATGCAAAGCCTGTTCTCGTCTGGGGAGCAAGGCGGAGCGAGAGAAACTGGCAGGACGCTGCCACCAGAGATTCGCCAACTCATCAGAGACCTGCACGTTGAGCTTCCTACCATGAGTTGGCGAGAAATTGCCGAGGTTTGCTACATTCGTTACGCGAGACGCCCAGATCATAAGAGCGTCAAACACATTGCGACCGCTTCGCCTCCGCCTTCCCTCCAGTCCAGGCGCTACCAGCCCTGGCACCAGATTCCTGACCCGAAAGACGCGCAAGCTGGCAGCGATCCGATTACACGCGGAAGGATGGTCGGTCACTTCGATCGCCGAGTACCTTGCCACCTCTCGGCACACCATCTATGACATCCTCCAGCGCTGGACGGAAGAGGGAGTTGCGGGCTTAGATGCGAAGCCGAAGACAAATAAGGGAGTACGCAAAGCGACGCTTTCGGTGAGGAACGAGATCCGCAAACTCCAAGAGAATCCCTTGCTTGGTGAATGGCGCGTCCATACGGCGCTCTTGCGTATGGGAATCGAGGTCAGCCCCGCGACTTGTGGCCGGATCATGGCCGCGAACCGGCAGCTCTACGGACTTGAGAAACCGAAGCGTCAGCCCCGCGCCAAGCGGTGCGTTGCCATTCCGGGCCTCGCGGCGTCATGAATTCTGGAGCGCCGATATTCGATATATCGAAGAACACCTCCTCCCCGATCCTCGCCCCGTGTATGTGATTACGATCTTTGAGAATTTCTCGCGCAGTATCCTCTCTTCCGCTATTTCTGCCACCCAGAACCAATGGGACTACCTCTCCGTCCTGGCTGATGCTATTCGGCGCTACGGGGCACCAGAAGCCATTGTGACTGATGGTGGAGGGCAATTCTACTCAACGGTTGCTGTACAGCTTTATGACATGCTGGGTATCCGCAAAGAACGTATCGATCCGGGCGAGCCGTGGGAAAATTACGCGGAAACCCTGTTCTCGATCCAGCGGAGGCTTGCCGACCATGCGTTTTCCAACGCGCGCACCTGGCCGGAGATCCAGCAGGCTCACCAGACGTGGTGGCAGAACTACAACGCCGAGCACCATTTTGCCCATCGGGAGCGCCAGGACGGGCGACACAGCCCGGAGGCGGTGCTACGCGGTGTCCTGGGACGCACCTACCCGGAAGAAGTGCTCTCGCGGGCCTTGTACGCCACGCAGTTTACGCGCCATCTGGACCGGCATGGGTATTTGAGATTCAAGCATTGGCGCTTTTTCGGGGAAAATGGGCTGGCCGGTGAAGAGATTTCGGTCTGGGTCTATGAGAACACATTGAAAGTGGAGCATCAGGCGACGACTCTTTCGCTGTATTCCGTTCGCCTTTCGTCTGATCAGCGAGAGATTACCGAAGTCAAGAATGGTCGCCGTCTGGAGACGCATTTTCGCAGCCCACAATTAGACCTTTGGCAGCTTTCCGATACCGAGTGGTTGCTTGCCTTGCGACGACCAGAGCCCGGCCCGCGCAAGAGACCAAGCAAAATTGTTTCTCTGGTGGAGCAGCTCGTCCTGCCTGAATTTGATGCAACTGGATAAAAGAAATGCTTTAGTGATAAAAGGAAGGAGAAAGCAATGGACAAATGGGAGTACAAAACAATCTTTATGGGATTGAAACGCATACAAGAACCAAACCCCCAATCGATTGACGAGCAACAGGTCATGACCGACCAGCAACTCACCGAGCTTGGTTCCCAAGGATGGGAACTCGTAAACGTGGTAAGTCTTACCAGATTTTTGGCCCATGGTCTTGGGCAGTTTGAAGTCACATGGGGGATTCAATACATTTTTAAGCGTCTCAAACAGTCATAAAGGGTACTGGTAAATTTGGTCAAGAGTGAGCAAGTTTGGGCGCGAAGCATGGATCTGGCTCACTCTACATGCTTATTACCAGGTACCTCAGGTTTGTTTCCCTTGGCGCATGTTTTGCCGCTAGGAGAGACACTGCTGTCCCACGCCCCACCATTCGATTCTCACGCTTTCCACGTTATACCAGCGTCCCCAGCCGCGTATCATTGCCCACAATTGCCCTTTTCGCCTTCTCACGGCAACCACCGGCCCCATTGGGGGTCCTGACATTTTTACCCCGCAGAATCCCCGCTAAGCCCCTCATTTATTAAGGTAGAAGTGGAAAAAGCAGCAATTCAGGCAAATCGATGAGGGAAAAAGGCTCTCTGCTCCACATTGAAGAGCTTTTCATGAGCAAGGCACGTTCTTTCTAGGTTCCACGGACCAGGATCTTCGTGACAAAAGCACCTTCTTCCTTTCAGGAAGCTATTGTATCTCCGAAGACGTGTTCCTTAGCGGGGATTCTGCGGTAGAGTAGGGGCCAGTCGTCCCTTGCGGGATCGCCCGTACCCCCCTCTCACGAACCGTGCTGGCACCTTTCAGCGCACACGGCTCTCACCTTCCCTTGAGTACTTGTTGGTAGGGTTTCGGGGCAGCATCGGCACACCCCACTTTTCCCCCAACGTTCTTCAAGTTCCGCTAGCCCACTTCCCCCCAGACATGGTTGGTTTCACGACAGTTACCTGCACTTATCCCCATGTCGGTACCTCCAAAGAGGTCTGCGCGAGCCATTACAGCCGTACATTGGGTAATATTGGGCCTCCGTAACCATGCAGGGATTCCTCCCTGTTTAGGTCATCCCGTCGTTTCAGCAGACTGAGATACGACGTGCTCCAGGCGTCCTGTTCGTCCTGTCTGCCCCTCGTATCAGGGGCCTGTCAGCGTCGATGGATAAGGCCATCTTTCCCCCAAATGGCTTTAGGCGCTAATCCCAACGTGTCTGGCTCCCTTTCGTTGGGGTCACATTCGAGACCAGCAGGACTGGGCTTCAACCAGTGTCGGCTTCGCCATACACGTCTTACGCTGACCACCCAGAGGATTGGGAACTTCCCCCTACATGGCCTTCCCCGCATGCTCTGGTTGCCTTCCTCTTTCGAGGGGTAGGGTAAGCGGGGTGCGTATAGAACCTTCCATCAGTTCCAGCAGCTTGCGCTGCGCTCTAAGTCTGCCGCTTCAACGGCGCACGGGTAAAAATGTCGGGACCCCCATATCAGGATCTCACGGCAGGGAGCAGCATGCGCACCTAGCATGAGAGAAGATGACTACTCTTGAGTAGATGCGCCACGTAGACGAAGAACTGAAACCCAGAAGCGTATATGTTTCTAGGGGGCATTTTGTATCACAACGGGTTACTCCCCCTGGGAGACTATTTTAGCGTCACGTCTCAATCGAAGACGGCAGTATTCGAGAAAGTTCTCACAGATTGGAGGAGATTCATGACACATCTGGCGCGTCGTTTCTTTAGTGTCCTAGCGCTGATCACCCTTGTCCTCGCTATTCCAGGGGCTGCACACGCCGACGTTGGTGTCGGATCAGGAGGTGGCACGCCCGGCACGTCGTCGAACTTTGTGCTTGTTGGACAGAATCCACTTTTCAATCGCGGCATGAATGCCGCTCTGGCGATCTTCGACCACTTCGTCTATATCGGCAACCGCACCGATGGATCGAGCACCTGTGGGGTCGGCGATCCTCGCGGACCGGGCACAAACTGCCCACATCCGCATCCTGGCGTGTTGATCCTCGACATCCAGGATCCGACGAATCCGACCGTCGTCGGTGAGATCGGGCCGCCTTTGGAGGGTAACGTCGGCATCACCTCGCGCGAACTGCGCGTCTTGCCACAGCACAAGCTGCTGCTGGTCATGAACTTCCGCTGCAGCTCCGTCATTCACGCCTGCCCGGCGGGCAACGACACCACCTTTCCCTTCGACATCAAGTTCTACAGCCTGAAGGACCCCGTCCATCCACAGTTCATCGAGAGCTACGTCCCCACCTCGAAGGCGGGCGTCAAGGTGAAGCCGCACGAGATGTTCCTGTGGGTCGATCCCAACAACGAGGACCGAGCACTCCTCTACCTCTCGACGCCCACGCTGTCAACCGACCCGACCAGGCCCAACCTGATGATCGTCGATATCAGCCAGGTGTTCAAGGGTGGTCCGGTCACCGAAGTCGCGGAGGGCAACTGGAACAACCGCTACCCCGGCGCGGACAACCCCGCCAACTACAACTTTAACCTCTTCGTCCACTCGATGGGCGTCTCGGCGGACGGCACCCGCACCTATCTCGCCATGGAAGCGGGAGAGTTCCTCGTACTCGACACGAGCGACGTCGCCAATAACGTACCCAACCCGCAACTGCGGCTGCTCACGGACCCGGTGAACCGCCCCATCTGGGGCAACCCAGCACCTTGCTCGAAGGATTGTCCCAATGGTCACTCGGCGGTGCAGGTGCCTGGGCGTGCGTTTGCCCTCACGACCGACGAAGTGTATGGAACCTTTACCGATCCCAGCTTTGGCTGTCCCTGGGGCTGGGCGCGCCTGATCAGTGTCTCGGATCCCACTCACCCGACCATCGTCGGCGAATACCAGATCACCCAGGATCAGCAAGCGTTCTGCGGAAGTCCTGGGGATGATCCTCAGACAGAGCAGTTCACCAGCTACTCCTCACACAACCCGACGGTCCTGCCCGACCTGGCCTTGATCGCCTGGCATTCGGGAGGACTGCAGGCCATCGACATCTCAGACCCGATGCATCCCAGCCAGGGTGGCTGGTTTGCGCCAACACCGCTCTCCTCGGTGGCGAACGAGGACCCGGCACTGAGTCGTGGCCCGAACAAAGTGGTGATGTGGAGCTACCCGATTATCTCCAACGGGCTCATCTACGTGGTTGATATTCGCAATGGGCTGTATGTGCTCCGGTACGCCGGGCCTCAAGCTGACGAGGTGCAGCACATTCATTTCCTGGAGGGGAACTCGAACCTCGGTGATGCGGTCGAGCTTGGACAGAGCTGAAGAGGCCGTTGCCGGTGACGGCCTCTAGAGGGGCAGAACTAAAAGGCGCTCATGGTGCATCCGGCACGTTCTCCGCCGTTTTGAGGAGGACTCTCCGCACACCTACCCGTTGCTTCCCCCGCTTGGGAAAGCGGATAGGATGTGCCAGATGCACCATGCGTGTTGGTTCTGATCCACATGCTGCGGTATCCCTTTGCAGGGTGACGCCACGTGCCCTTCTCGTCTAGATGCGTAGGTTAGTTACTGGCGTGTAACCCTGTTTGCTGTGTCTGGCAATCGAATAATATAAAATCCGTCTAAGTCGTGTATACTAGTAGTATGGCAAAAAGAGTCCAGGTCCAAACCGATATGACAGCGGAAGAGCTTCATGTGCGGTATCGGCACACGAAGGATGCGGTGGAGCGGACCCATTGGCACATCTTGTGGCAGGTGAAGGAGGGCAAATCGCCACGCGAAGTAGCTGAACTGCTTGGCTACACGGCCAGGTGGGTTCGTACCATTATCCAACGGTGGAATGTCCAGGGAGACAAAGGCATCCAAGATCATCGCCATGAGATCGCAGGAAGCCAGCCCTTGCTTTCCGCTGAACAGCAAGCCGAACTGGCGCAGCGCAGGCGTTGCTCTCTCGACAACCGGCTACGTGGCATCGCTCTTCTCCGCCTACCTGGTCGAGGGGAAGCTGACTTGAAAAGACTGGTTGATCGGTCATGAGAAAGAGCCATGTTTCTTGGCCTTGTACCATGCACTGCGAGCCGATTGGCTGTGTACCTTCATCATCGTAGGCGTCGTTTCTCGTGCGAGTGTTCATTGCTAGGTGTCTTTTGGAACAGTACTTCATTATGTGGGATCATTCAGAGAGGAGTCATCCATGAGCAGTTCTTCCGTGCAGTCGTCCCTCCCCAACCGTTGGGTACTAGCTATCACCGCCTTCCTCATGCAGCTTGCTCTAGGTTCGGTCTATGCCTGGAGCGTCTTTCTCAAGCCGGTGATCGCGTTGTATCATGTGTCCAGGCTGCAGGCCAACCTCACTTTTAGCATTGTGCTACTTGCCCTGGGTGTCACTGCCGGTTTCGGCGGTTACTTGAATAACCGCTTCGGTCCTCGCGTTATCGCCACTGCCGGCGGCATTCTGTATGGACTGGGTGTCCTCCTGGCGGCATTTGCTGCACCGAACATCTTCATCCTGTATCTCACCTTTGGTATTATTGGTGGTATCGGCATTGGCCTGGGCTATATCGTGGCACTCGCCATGCTCATCAAGTGGTTCCCAGATCGGCGTGGCTTCATCACTGGACTGGCCGTTGCAGGCTTTGGGGCAGGCGCTCTCATCACGTCACCGGTCGCGGCGGCATTGATCACCTCCGTTGGCCTGGGAAGCACCTTCCTTTACCTGGGTATTGCCTATCTGGCGGTGATCGTTATCGTGGCACAATTTTTCCGTGCAGCGCCGGAGGGCTATGCTCCTGCCGGCTGGACGCCCTCAGCCCGACAGCAGGGAGACCGTTCTCGGCGTGAATATACCCTGCTAGAGGCGTTGCGCCTGCCAAGATGGTATGTCCTGTGGCTGATACTTGCATTGAACGTCACTGCCGGGGCTGCACTGATCTCAGTGGCCTCGCCCTTGGCACAGAAGTTCACCGGCGTCGGTGCAGTGACAGCTGCACTGCTTGTCAGCGTCATTGGCCTCTTCAATGGCGCGGGGCGCTTGTTCTGGGGCTGGCTCTCTGATGGCATTGGTCGCCCTTTCACCTTCTTGAGCCTGTTCATCATTCAGGCTATCGTCTTCGCCATCTTGCCATCGATTACCAGCTTTGCCGTGCTCCTCATTCCAGCAGCCATCATCGCCCTCTGCTACGGTGGGGGCTTTGGCACCATGCCGGCCTTTGCCGCCGACTTCTTCGGGCCCAAAAATGCTGGAACCATTTACGGTGCCATGCTCACGGCGTGGAGTGCAGGCGGTATTGTCGGCCCGATACTGATCGCAAGCTTCGGTACAACGACAAATCCTGACTATGCGACACCGCTCTACATTATCGCCGGCATCATGCTGGTGAGCGCAGCCTTGCCACTCGTCGCCCGTGTGCTCGCACGGCGTCGAGGAGACACCGTTGAGGTCGCTGCCGGGTCCCCCGGAGCTGCCAGGTAGTCTGCAATGCACGTGGGTATGATCTAGAGAGGCGGAGCCTGCTCCACCTCTCTAGATCACCAATGCTTCCCATGAACAGTCAGTGGACGAAGACGTGGTAGAGAGCCGTTGCAGGAGATGCGAGAACAGAGATATGACAGTCTCCTGGCCTCGGCAGTGTTTATCTCTTGACTAGAGGGAAATGATCTATGAAAGAACATGCATTTCTGCCGGTACTACCCGACTCAGTACAATCCGCCGTCTCCCAGGTCCTGGAGGTAGGCTCTCGGGTACAGCCATTCAGTAATGAAAGCCGGGAAAAAGCTCCACGCATTCGCGATGCAAAGGTTGTACATAGCGTCTGCCCTTACTGCGCGGTAGGATGCAGTTTGAACGTCTATGTCAAAGATGGCAGGGTGATTGACATTGAAGGTGATGCTAACAGCCCCATCAATCACGGGACGCTGTGCCCGAAAGGGTCGGCTACGTTCCAGTATACGGTCAATCCCAGTCGTTTGACACAGGTGCTCTATCGCGCGCCCTATAGCGATCACTGGGAGGTCAAATCGCTGGATTGGACCATGGAACAGATTGCGCAGCGCATCAAGCAAACCCGCGATGAAACGTTTGTGGAACGGCTGCCCGATGGGCGCGAGGTCAATCATACGCTGGCTATTGCTTCGCTTGGCGGCGCCACGCTGGATGTTGAAGAGAATTACTTGATGAAGAAGCTCTTCAGCGGCGGGTTGGGTATCGTCTCGATTGAGAACCAGGCCCGTATATGACACAGTTCCACGGTACCCGGTCTGGGTATATCGCTTGGACGTGGCGGAGCCACCACTTTTCCGCAGGACCTGGTGAACAGCGATGCCATTTTGATTATGGGCAGCAACATGGCCGAGGCCCATCCGGTGGCCTTTGCGAATGTGGTCAAGGCAAAGGAACAGGGAACCAAAGTCATGCATGTCGACCCGCACTATTCGCGCACCTCGGCGCTGGCAAACCTCTACGTGCCGACACGCGCAGGAAGCGATATCGTCTTTCTGGGGGCGATCATTCGCCATGTGCTGGAGACCAACAGCTACTTCCATGACTACGTAGTGCATTATACCAACGCGGCTACGCTGGTAGGAGAGGACTTCAAGGATACCGAAGAACTGGATGGCTTGTTCTCCGGGTACGATCCCGATTCAGAAACCTATACCGACCAGAACAGTTGGGATTACCAACGCGACAAAGATGGTCGGCCATTGTCCGACCCGACGCTACAGCATCCGCGCTGTGTCTTGCAGATGATGCGCCGCCATTTCGCACGCTATACACCGGAGATGGTGGAAAATGTGTGCGGTGTGCCGCGAGAATCGTGGCTACAGGTTGCGCAAACGCTGGTTGAAAACGCTGGACGCGAGCGCACGTCGGCTATCTGTTATGCAGTTGGTTGGACACAGCAATCGAAAGGCGTGCAGATTATCCGCGCTGCTGCCATTTTGCAACTGCTGCTCGGCAATATCGGGCGTCCGGGCGGGGGGATTATGGCGCTGCGCGGTCATGCCTCGATCCAGGGTTCAACAGACGTACCAACGCTCTATGATCTGCTGGCTGGTTACATGCCACAGCCCAGTGCTTTGCTCACACCAGTACCGGCCGCCGAACAATCCCCCGGGGCGACGACGTGGGGCGAGCAAAGAGATGCACCGAGCAATGTCCTCTCCCAACAGACGCTGCAAGAGTACATCGATTCGTCCGGGCAGAAGTTGGGCTGGTGGTCGAATACTCCTGCCTATATGCGGAGTTTGCTGCAGGCCTGGTATGGTGATGCGGCCAATGAGGAAGACGGCAATTGCTGCTATCGCTGGATTCCCAAGATTATCGGCGACCATTCGCACTTGACGACCAGCTATGCCATGCTGGATGGCACAGTCAAGGGCTACCTGCTCTTTGGACAGAATCCAGCGGCGGGCAGCACGCACTCTACTATGCAGCGTAAGGCCTTGGAACAGCTGGACTGGATGGTGGTACGTGACCTCTACGAGGTCGAGTCGGCAGCGTTCTGGTATAGAAAGCCAGGATTCGGGCCAGAGACGGAGCCTGTGGATTCGAGCAAGATCAAGACGGAGATCTTCCTCTTGCCTGCTGCCGCTTCGACGGAGAAAGAGGGCAGTTTCACCAATACGCAGCGCCTGCTGCAATGGCGCGACAAAGCGGTTGATCCGCCCGGGGATGCTCGCTCAGACCTCTGGTTCGTGTATCACCTGGGGAAACGCCTGAAAGAACTCTACGCCGCTAGCAAAGAGGGGCGAGAGCAGGGCTTGCAGGCGCTCACGTGGGAGTATGACATGGAGAAACCAGAGGAAGGGTCGCGGATTACCGATGAGCCAGATGCGCTGCTGATCTTGAAAGAGATCAATGGTTACTATACTCGTGCGCCTGACCAGCATGGCGCTGACGGCAACCAGCAACAGAGCTATACGCTGCGTAATGCTCCGCATGTGCCAAGCTTCACTGTGCTCAAGGGTGATGGCAGCACGGCCTGTGGTTCGTGGATTTATAGTGGGGTCTATCCAGAGCCGGGCCGGAACCGCGCTGCCTCACGCAATCCAGAGGGGCGCTTGTTCCTGGAATGGGGCTTTGCCTGGCCCGCCAACCGGCGCATTCTGTACAATCGTGCCTCGGCTGATCCGCAGGGACGCCCCTGGTCTGAACGCAAGAAGTACATCTGGTGGGATGAGGCCGAGAAGAAGTGGACGGGCTATGATATACCCGACTTCCCAGTGAGCAAGTCGCCTGATTTTCGGCCTGAACCCGGTGCAGTCGGTATGGATGCGCATTCCGGCACCGACCCGTTTATCATGAAGCCGGATGGGAAGGGCTGGCTCTTTGCGCCGAAAGGGCTGAAAGATGGGCCGTTACCCACGCACTACGAAGCGGCTGAATCGCCCATGCAGAATGCGTTGTACCACCAGCAGAGCAATCCGGCGGCGAAGTACTTCCGTGATCGACCTGATAACCGCCTCTCGCCGGTAGGTGATCCGAATTATCCCATTGTGATCACGACCTATCGCCTGACTGAACACCATGTCAGCGGGCCGATGACGCGCTGGATGCCCTGGCTGAATGCGCTGCAACCGTCGCTCTTCGCTGAAATCAGTCCAGAACTGGCAGCAGAGCGCATGATCCGGCATGGGGATTGGGTGATTATCAGCACGCCGCGCGGGGAGATCGAAGCGCGGGCAATGGCCACGCGCCGGATGCGCCCGCTTTACCTTGGAAAGCGCGTGGTACACCAGATTGGCCTGCCGTTCCACTGGGGCTTCCAGGGCAAGAGCACCGGGAGTATCACCAATGATCTCGCGCACATGGTTCTGGAGCCAAACGTGAGCATTGAGGAGGCCAAAGCGTTTACCTGTAACATACGTCCTGGACGAATGCCATAAGGAGGAGTCATGGCTGTTGAACCTTCTCGATCCACGACCAATGGGCAAAGAGCATCGCTGGGCAATGTTGTATCCACGCTAGTAGGAAGTAAAATGTTCCCTTTACCGCAACAGCCGGCGATGGGGTTTTTCACCGATACGAGCCTGTGTATTGGCTGCAAAGCCTGCGAGGTGGCCTGCAAGCAGTGGAACCAGCTTCCAGCGGAGGAACCAGGCTGGACGGGTTCGAGCTACGATAATACCGGGCAATTGAGCGCGATCACGTGGCGGCATGTGCAGTTCATCGAGCATATCGGGCGGCGCGACAACGGACAGAACGGTCAACATGGATTGCGTTCGGATAGTCAAGCCCACATTGACCAGGCCAAAGGCGAGGGTCTCATTCCGCTTATTTCACCCGGGACGGCACTGCCCTTTTTCAATACGGACCGCTGGTTGATGCAGAGTGACGTTTGCAAGCATTGTGCCAATGCGCCGTGCCAGGAAGCGTGCCCGACGGGGGCAATTATTCGCACGGAGTGCGACACAGTCTATGTGCAGCAAGATATCTGCAACGGGTGCGGCTATTGCGTCGTTGCCTGTCCCTTTGGAGTGATCGCGCGTGACGAGCGTGGCGACCACAGAGCGCATAAATGCACGCTCTGTTATGATCGTTTGAAAGATGGTATGGAGCCCGCTTGCGCCAAGGCGTGCCCCACTGATTCGATCCGATTTGGCGAAGTGGAGCAACTCAAAGCGCGCGCACGCGAGCGCCTCGGCATGTTACACGAGCGGGGTGTACACGAGGCTCGCCTCTACGGCGTGGATGACAACATCCTCGAAGGTGGCCTGCATGCGTTCTTCCTCTTGTTGGATGAACCGGAGGTGTATAACTTGCCGGAGAATCCCCAGCGACCTTCCGACACTGTTGTCCCCGCGTCGTTGTGGACGGTTGTGGCGGCAATGCTATTGGGATTGTTCGGCGTTCTCTTTTTCAGGGAGTGATAGGAAAGGATTTTTCGATGAAAGAAACGCGCTTTCCAATAACAGAGACATCCCTTACAGGTGTCCAGAGGCTTCTTTCACGGTCCAACCTCTTTGAGCAGTTAGCGAGGCTCACCACAGGCTATACGCCTGCTCCCGAACGCGAGCTACAAGAGCCATCATATTACGATTATCCTGTGCTGAAAGCTCCCACCTGGCACTGGGAGATCATCTGGTATTTCTTTTTTGGCGGCCTGGCGGCAGGTTGCTATGTGATTGCCAGCATTGCCGCGCTTTTTGGTTCGCGTGAAGATCGCGCTGTAGCACGTGCAGGCTACTATCTTTCGCTCCTATCTCTAGTACCCTGTCCGCTCCTGCTCATCAAAGACCTGGGGAGGCCCGGACGCTTCTTGCACATGCTGCGCATCTTCAAGGTGAAATCACCGATGTCCACGGGAACTTGGGGACTGGTCAGCTTCTCGCTCTTCAGCGGCGTGACGGCGGTTATTCAGGCCGCACGAGATGGAATGCTGGGACGCTCGTGGGGCGCAAGGATCCTGGCAGCGCTGCCACAACGCCTGCTGGCGTTGCCAGGAACCGCGCTTGGTGTGTTCCTGGGTGGCTATACTGGCGTGCTGTTAACGGCCACCAGTGTTCCGCTGTGGTCACGCAGCAAGGCTCTGGGCGCGGTCTTCATCTCTTCAGCCATCTCGACCAGTGCAGCATTGCTCTCATGTGCATTGCGACTCGCAGGTACACCTGCTCGTGTGTTGTATAAGCTGGAGCGCCTGGAATGGGCTGCTTTGCTGGTCGAGATGACGAGTTTAGTCACATTTTTGCGCGGAGCAGGCCGTGCAGCCCGGCCATTGGTGGGAACCGCGCCGAGGGAGCATGGCCGCACGTTCTGGAGCTTTGTCTTTGGCGGCGGGCTGGCCCTGCCCTGGCTACTCCAGACACGCTCGCTGCTGGGGCGACGGTCTGGCAAGCATACTAGTGGCAGAGGATTGCTTATTTCGCTGTTAGTATTGGTTGGAGGCTATTTTCTGCGGCGCACAATGATCGAAGCCGGGCATATGTCGAGCCGGGATGCACGCACGACGTTGTGGAACGCACAAAAGTCTCACAGCGGCACGAATAGATCGACTTTTGTTTCATGAAGTCTGGTATCAGGCGTCCGTATCTGAAGACGCATCTGTAATTACCTTGCCTACCGAGGTAGGCAGTTGCGCTGAAGTGTCCTGGTTGGGGGAGGGAGTGCTTGCTGTTGCGAAGTCAAAGCGATAGGCGAAAGGGTTTGTTTGAATGTTCATAGAGCGTCCCTCTTGAGGCCAATTTGAACCATCGGTCACGGTTGGATCCCAATGGTCCATGGTGCCAGTGAAATGCTGGACGAAGACCAGCGGAATACCTTCTTGCTTGCCGAAGCGGCGATAAGCGAAACGGATGCCTGCGGCTTCGATAAGCTGAAGTGGCTTCACAGGCCCGTTCAATGCACTCGCTTTGTTCTGACAAGGGGTCAGAACTAGCTCTGTGAGAGCAGTTCCTCACTCCAAGGCCCAGCTCATGCACCTCGTCCTCACTGGTCCTAGTGTAAGGAGGGAGCGTCATGAAAGCGTCATGAACATCATCATGGGCCGTGGCCCCAAACGCTGACCTACCCATGTGTGAGAACGCGTCCAGGCCGGGAAGACTGCCGACCTCGGCCCCCATCCGCTCAGCTCAGCTTTCCCTCTGTTTGGTGTGAGGCAATGCTCTCGCTGCCTTCTGCACACGTGAGAGCAAGGAAGGATGCTCTCACGCCAGTTCGGCTTCTGAGATCAAACTCGTTGCGCATCCCGTGGGAGATAGGACATGGGCTCGGGGTCCACATTATGTCCGGTGTCCAGGCTAGCCTGCATACAGATTCCCTTGAGGCCAGCGGGGACATAGATGACGAGGAACATATCCTGGATGCCTTCAAGTTTGCGCTCTCCGTCAAGCAAGTTGAAGCCACCATCGCTGGCAATGTGCGGCCGGGGCGCGATCACGAATAACGCACGATTGGTGCCGAGATGATAGCCGTTGAAGAGCTGATACATCTGGCTGAAGTTGGTGCTGAAGCTCGACGTTTCGCGGCGCTCTCGAGATGTGTCGGTTGTCTGCATATCTACTTTGGTGGTGTCGCTGCTTTGTTTGTATCCTGCTGTTGCCGAGAAGCCGCTAAACGGACTTCCCCAGTGTACGCTGAGCCCTTCTTCGGTATGATCCAGTGTCGTCGTTCCTTTTTGCACCGACAGCTTGTTCGCTGAGGCGGAGAGAATCTCTCCGCCTTCCGTTACTGATTCGTAGAGTTCGCGTTTCTTCGGCTCAAAGTCCAGAATGTAAGGGAAGTCATCCGGACCAACCTCACCATCGGCTGAGCTGGGATACACTGCTATCTGGGCAATGGCCCCGTAACACGCCCAATAGGTCTTGGCCCAACCATCGGCCTGGATGACCTCCCACATAGCTTTTTGCAAATCATCTATCGCATCTCCGACCTTATCCAGGTTCACAGTATTCCGGAGTTCCTCACTTGGATTCCTGGTAAATGACCTACGAAGTGAGCAGGTTTGGCCCTCAAACCTGAGAAATTGCCCTCAATCTTGAGCACTGGGACACGCGTTCTCTGGAAAAGCCGCTCCCCACCTGGCTTTTCCCATCGATATCTTGTAAATTGGAAGGAGAAAAGAAAAGCTCGCGTTAGCTCTCAAGTTTGTGAAAAAAACGGAGAGCTACCGGAGCGCCAGCCGCAACTCTTGCGCCAGTTGACGCATCCAGTCCACCTCTTGGGCAAAGATCTTGATTGCGCCTGCGCGGCCAGCCTGCTCATGATTGCGTAACGCTTGTTGTAGATCAGCCTTGAAATCATTGACGAGAGCAAGAGGATAGCTCCAGCCATAGGCCACACACATCAGTAGGATGCGTCGCGCTTGCTCGTTCGCCTCCTGGTTGGACTAATGGCTCACATCGACATAATTGTAGACGGCGTTCGCCAGATCTGTTTCCATCGCTGGTGTCCTCACGCTCCTTGTTGCGTGCTGCTCTCCTCTTCGGGGATGCTTTCCCCAAAGAGGAGAAGGTTCCGAAAAGGATCGCAGAGGAAAAATTCTTTCATTCCCCAGGGCTGAGACGTGACTTGTGGAGACTGAATAGCACCAGTTGGCAAATACTGCTGATACAACGCCTCAATATTGGTCACGCCAATCCAACAGACCCGGTGACCTTCGGCAACAGTGAAGTGCAGACCGATCCCATCTCGTTCGACAATAGTAAACTCCCCTTCACGAGAGGTGGTCGCAAAGCCAAGTTGAGCATAAAAGGCCAGGGCTTGCTCCATATCTCCGACAAGAGAACGAGGAGCAATGGAAATGAGCGTTGGTTGACCTGATTGAGATGATGTCACAGGAATCCTTTCCCTAAAAATCAGGAGATTGCGATTAGGATCGCAGAGGAAGAATTCTTTCATCCCCCAGGGCTGAACCTGGAGAGGAGATTGAATAGCACCAGTCGGTAAATACTGCTGATACAATGCCTCGATATTGGTGACGCCAATCCAACCCAGCAAGTGGTCATTTGGTGGTTCTTCATCGTCAGAGGCATTGAAGTGCAGAGCGACCCCGTCGCGTTCGACAATGGCAAACCCCTCGTCGTGATAGGTGGTCACAAAGCCGAGTTGTCCATAAAAGGCCAGGGCTTGCTGCATATCTCTGACAAGAGAACGAGGAGCAATCGAATCGAGGGTGGGTTGACGCTCTTGGGATGCTGACATGGGTTCATGTTCCTTTCTGCTGCAAATACAGGGTATTCATGTGAAGTCATTCTTCCGAACGCACCGAGAAGCGGCAACGCGAGCTTTTCTTTTCTCCTTCCAATTTACAAGATATCGATGGGAAAAGCCAGGTGGGGAGCGGCTTTTCCAGAGAACGCGTGTCCCAGTGCTCAAGATTGAGGGCAATTTCTCAGGTTTGAGGGCCAAACCTGCTCACTTCGTAGGTCATTTACCAATTCCAGCCGGTGATGGTAAATGACCTGAAGGTTCGACAGAATCGCCCCCAAGGATCGAATTTTGCCTTCAAGGTTCGGCTACGAGCAGACGACCAGCTTCCAAATGAGCTTGTTTTCGAGTATACTTAGCAGTAGGAACTGGAAATTCATTGGATCGTGTGTTGTGATGTCGAAAAGGGAGGTCATCTCATGCCTGAGTTTGGCGTGCGTGGCATTGATCTCTTCAAGATCGCCGGAGAGAGCATCTCTGGGTGGATTCCCAGCTGGAAAACGGGAGATCCTCAGCCTACACGGCAACCGTTCTGTAGAAAGACTGGAAGAACAGCTTCTCCTGTACCTCGAATATCATCCGCAGGTGGCTTGGTACGGACGCGGAGATAGCAGTTCCACCTTTGCTTCGACCTACAAGATCGCTACCCCTTTGCCGACTCCGTACACCATTGACTACCTGTTTGAAGGCAAGGCCCACGTCTACCTCCCCGATGCCATTGGCCAGCTCCTCGACGGGAGGTTCCTGATTGCGGAGGCAGGTCTTGAGCAGGACAAACGCCGAGAACGTAATCGAGCGAAAGCCGAAGCAGCACGGAAAGTGGCAGAACAGCAAGCAGGAGTGTATTGGATCGGGACAGAAGCCACCTTGTCCAGAACACGTCATGCCAATCTGGTCTTTTTACATGCTCGGCGGCAGGCGTTTCCTGCCTGGTCACAGCTTGAGGAGGCGGGGCCTCGTCGTCTGGCCTTGGGGCGAAGCGGCCTGTGTGCAGGAACTGGTCGAACGTCTGGGAGAACGCTGGCCCCAGGCGGAACGAGAAGCTGCCGTCTGGAAACACTGTGCAGAGAGCGCCGCGACGCCAGTCACTTGCTGGTGGACCTCACTTCGGTCTCACTCACCCGGCTCACGCCTCTGATTTGCCTGCCTTCCGACTCCATGCCCATTCTCCCCGATCCTCTTCCCTCGGAGTTGAGCGAAAGTCGATCGAGTTTCCTTGAAGAGGTGCAAGACGAGAGCGATCAACGGGAAAACCAGCTGACGACCTTTGATGACTCGACGCTTGAAGGCCCGGTGCGTGAGCGCTTTCTGCGCAATGTACGAGCCGTTGAGCAGGTGCTCGCAGGATCTTCGGCAGTAGAGGTGGCACAAGAAACGCAGATCGCTCGCTCAACCCTCTTACGCCTGGTCCAGCGCACCCGCACGCTCGGAGTGCGCGCCTGTGTTCCCTATGCGCGGCTTCTGCCGAGAAAGGGAAATGCATCCGGCGTTTCAAGAAGTCATTCGCCGCCTCTACCAGTTACCGACGAAGCTGTCATTGACGGCTATTCATGAGCATGCCGATCTCGTGCGTGCCGCAAAACGCGTGCAAGAGGACACTGGAAGTGCTCCTGCTTTGCCTTCCTACAAACAGGTTCGCTCCTATGTTCGTGTGCTCAAACAGGAGCCGCAGATCCTGCGAGCACGCGAACAGATGCGGTCGTCAGTGCGTGATCGACAATCCCCCCGCTCCTTTGTGCTTTCCATTCCTGCTCCGGCGCAACTGGCGCAGGTGGATGAACATAGCATGGAACTCTATGTGATTACCCCCGATGGGATTCCCGTGACCCGCCGCATTCACGCTGCAGTGCTCATCTGCGTCAAAACAGCAGCCATCATGAGTGCGGTGTTGGCATTAGGCTCCCTCAAGGAAGAGGATTACATGCGCCTGGTCAAGATGGCATTGGAGCCGAAAGATCGCCTCGTCCTTCAGACGGGCTGTCAGCATCCCTGGCCCTGTTCTGGCAAACCGGCGATCATCTTCCATGATCGAGGGAAAATCTTCACGTCCGAGCGAGCACGTCAAGTGCTGGTGGATCGACTGGGCATCATCACGGAGCAAGCGCCGCCGTATTGTCCTTCTGCCAAAGGGACCGTCGAAGCGCTGTTTCGCTGGATGACCCAGCGCTTTGAGCGGCGCTTGCCCAACACCAGCTACGGCATTCACGATGCCGAAGCGGCGGCCCAGGCGGGAGCCATGACCCTTGAGGAACTCGAACGCTATTTTTTCCGTGCCATCGTGGATGATTACCAGCAAAGCTGGGATGGGTTGCGTCGGCAAACCCGCGCGCTGCTCTGGGAGGAAGCCGTCCGTCAAACGGGTGTGCCTCAATATTTGGGGGCTCCTGATGATCTCAAGCTGCTTTTGATGAAGGCCGTGAACCGCAAAACCCTCGCTCATCGCTACCGGGTTCATGACGGCTCACGCCTCTCCTTTCAAGGCCGCTGGTATACCTGTCCTGGGTTACTCAATCGGCTCCAAGGCAAGGAGTTTGAGCTGTATTACGATCGCAGAGATGTGAGTGTGCTCTATCTATTTGTCGATGGCCAGTATGTGGGAGAAGCCTACTGCCCAGCCTTCATGGGGCGACGAGTGAGCGAGTGGGAAGCCACCGCCCAGCGCCATGCCGATGCGGAAAAAGCAAAGGTTGCCGCCGCGGCTTCGGTCGAGGTTCGGGCGCAGATCCAGGAAGAGATTGCTGCCACCAAAAAGCAGCGGAAACGGGCCACGAGAGAGCAGGAATACTCTCGGCAACTCGATCGCCAACGCGAGGAAGTTCACCCGCCTCATGTCCTGGAGACCCTTGCGACATTCCAACCACCTGCTCCAACCAGCTTACGGAGGCCCGTGGCCAAGCCTGATCCAGATGGGGAATATCCGGTACAGATCCTGCCCATCCGTCCATTCAAGACGGAGAACGACGCATGAAGCAAGTTCCTCTGCCTCTCTTCGAGGGCTTTATTGAGACCCCTTTTGAGCAGCGTTTCCAGGGGCTCTTGCGTCAGGCGTGGAAGCTGAGGCGATGGCATGTGATTGTGGCAGAGCCAGGCAGCGGCAAGACCATGGGCATCCGCGATTTGAGCGCAACTGCCCAACGTGAGGCCGGGATGATGGGTGGGCGGCGCTATCCAGTCCTGGCGGTAACGGCTCCGAAGAACGAGCCCAAAGAAGCGGCCCTGGGGAACTTTCTGTTGACCGCTCTTGGGCTGGGAGCACGGGGGAGATGGAGCGAACGCAAATATCTGCTGTTTGAACTCCTGGTGCAGTATGGTGTCGAGTGCCTGGTCATCGATGATGCCCATGATTTGTCGATGCCTCACCTCATTTTCTTGCAAGAACTGACTGACCAGCTCAAATTAGCCTACCCTCCCTATGTTCTGGGCTTGTGCCTGGTGACAGCAGGACGGGGAGCCGCGATACCGCTGAAAGATGTGTTTGATCAGGAAGACGACGATGTGGCTGCAATTCCGGCATCGCTTGGATCGCGTTCACCCCTACTGCCGAGTTGTGAACCATACTGAGGCGGAAGTGCGTGATATTCTTCTGGCTCTAGCAGTTTGTCGGAGAGAAACAGGCACTCCCCGTCTATCATGGTATACTGGTAAGCATGAGTAGAATATTCAAAACGGTGGACTACGAGCAGGCGCTCGATCTGACAGTGCGCCTGGGCGACTGTCTGCCCCCCGACCATCTGGCGCGCTTCGTGGTAGACAGTGTGGCCCAGCTTGACCTCTCGGGGCTGTATGCGAAGTCAGGAACCCGCGGTGGGGAACCCTACGCCCCCGAAGTGTTGTTGGGCTTGCTGCTCTACGGCTATGCCACCGGAGTATGGAGTATCGCGTAAGATCGAGCGTGCCACGTATGAGGCAGTGCCATTTCGCTTCATCGCGGGCAACCTGCACCCCGACCACGATACGCTGGCCACGTTTCGGCGCACCTTCCTGCCCGAGCTGAAGGACCTCTTCGTCCAGGTGCTGTTGCTCGCAAAGGCGGGCAGGTGTGTTGAAGCTGGGCACGATCAGTCTGGACGGGACCAAGATCCATGCTGATGCCTCCAAGCACAACGCGGTGAGCTACAAGCGATTGCTGGAGGTGGAGGCGCAACTGCGAAGCGAGGTCGAAGAACTGTTCGCCCTCAGTGAACAGAGCGACCAGCCAGAGGTCCCCGATGGGCTGGTGGTGCGCGAGGAGATCGCACGGCGCGAGGATCGCCTGGCGCGGAGGGCTGTGGCCAAAGCGGTGCTGGAAGCCCGCGCCGCAGAGCGTAGGGCAGCCGAGCAGGCCGACTATGAGGCGACGATGGCGCAGCGCGAGGAGCGGGAGCGCACGACGGGACGTCACCCACGTGGTCGCCCACCGACGCCGCCTGTGCCAGGACCCCGAGATGGCGACCAGTACAACTTTAGTGCGACAAGCACTTACCTTTAGACACTATCTGAAGCAACACACAAAGAGGTTTGTTGGTAAGGTTCAGTCTTCCCCCAAAGGGCTGATGGCTACGAGCGTAGCTGCCAGAAGAAGCAACTGGTGGTGAAAAAGCTGCTCGGACAATGTGGACGCCAGAGGAAAGCTATCTCCTGTGAAGCGGTCTGCTAGCCAAAGATCACCAGGGTCACGAAAGGAAGCTCTGTTTGATGGGTCGTTAAGTGGGACACGGCCTGATGATAGCCAATCCGTAAGGAACAACCGTGAGTATCGGGTAGGGCGTACATGAAGTTTACGTCCGAAAGCTACACAGTGTGAAGCCAATGGCGATGTTAGAGGGGTAGAAACGAGCCTACCGATACGGCAGATGAGACGCATCTGTGTCCGGCCTAGAGGAGCGGCCCGAAGGTGATCGTAGCGTGTCGATTGGTAAACTTGTGAGAGCTTCTTTGCTCGCCTGAAAGGGCTAGGGGTGCTTGCACCTGATGAGCAAAGAAGAAGTCAGAGCCATCATAGTACCTGTGAAAGCCAGCTAATAACTGGACTGTGGGGAAGGGTGGCAGCAGTCCATGTCAGAGTAGGAATGAGAGGTCTGGATACGTATGACCGTTCGTATCAAACCGAAGGAAAGACGCAGGACTGTGGAGAGCCCGTTGCAGCTAACCTGCACGGCGGGTTCGGTGGAGGGGATGCGGAAACGTGCGCTCCGCAAGGAGTGAGGGCGCGCCGTGTCCCTATCCAATCCGACCCGCAGTCGCGCCAGACAGAAAAACCCGACGAATGCCGGCTTTGAGCAGGATTACAATGCGCAGGTGGCCGTGGACCAGGAGAGTTTGCTCATCGTCGGATGGGCCCTCTCCAATCACCCCAACGACAGTCAGGAAGCCGAACCCACTCTGGAGGCCATCCCGCCCGCGCTCGGCACACCCGACGCGGCGGCGCTGGATGCCGGGTACATCGGCCCTGCGACGCTGGCGGCGTGTACGAAACGTGGCATCGAGCCCTACATTGCGACGGGTCGTGATCCCCATCATTCCAGTTGGCAACAGCGCTTCGCACCGCTGCCCGATCCGCCGCCTGAGGACGCCAGTTCCCAGGTCAAGATGGCCTACAAGCGGCATCGACCACGCTGGGCAAAGCGATCTACGGCGCACGCAAATGCACCGTCGAACCAGTGCTTGGGATCATCAAGGAGGTGCTCGGCTTCCGCCAGTTCTCCTTGCGTGGCACGCAGGCGGCGGCTGGCGAGTGGTGTCTGGTCTGTTTGGCGTTCAATCTGAAGCGCTTCCATACTCTCTCCTGGGCGTAGCGCGGGATGCTGGCCTCTTTCCAGGTCATTGGGCCATCATCTCCGTCCCTGTTTTGCCTACGACCGTGGTCCTTTCTGGTACTCCTGCCCCTCTGCCGTGTACGGCACAGGCACTCGCGGAGCGGCTGGCATGATTGCTCTTCCGTTCTCTCCGACAAGCTCCTAGAGCAGATTTATCGTCCGTCCTTTCCAGAACTCAATCTCAGGCAATGGACCGGGAGCATCTACACCTGGCTCACTCACCCCCTCCTCGATCCACAAAAAAGTGGGCGTGTGCTCATGGACCACCTGATGAAGCTGGTCACAACGGCACTGGAGTGGTCGTATGTGGAAGCCGAGATCGATGTCAATCCCAAACATCTCGAAGCTGCTGCCGAACAACTCACCCTTCGGCGCGACGTGATTTACATTGTTGATGGCACCGGACAGAAAAAAGAAGAGCAAGTCACAAGCGAGGGGCAAACCTCGGAAGCAAAGGTGCAGAATCCGAAATGAGGTCGAACCTTCAGGGCTCTTTTTTTGACCTGAAGGTTCGACACAGGGGCTCTCAGCCCAGTATTTTCGTCCGATCCTTCAGGTCATTTACCAGGTGACGCTACAGGTGAGACGCATGTATACAATCCTTCCATTCGGATAGGACTCCGCCGTCTGCTCTTTGGGAACCACGTAAGAGTAGACAGTCATCGAAGAGCGCCATTTTGGCGGAAAATCCAGATTTCCGAAGTTGTTATCGATCATATCCCTGGAATAGGCAAGTCGCTGCCAGGTGATATCCAATGGTAAAGTCAACGCTTGCGATGTCATTTGACCTCCTTACCTTCTTGTAGGAAACGCTTTCCACTACCGAGCGAGTGAAAATACCATGTCCTTTCATCTTTTATTAGAATATACCGATTAGAGCGTAACTGAACCAATCAGGAGTAAAACATGAAAATGGTATTATGCCGAGGAAATACTATACTAATCCAAGAATAGTATAAACCAAAAACTTGAGAAACACATCCGTAGAAATACCCATTTGGCCCTGTACAAACACAGCTGCAGCATAGTGCCATGCAGCCTGCCACTTACTGTGAAACTCGCGAATAACATCTTCCGATGACAGGTTCAGATAAATCTCAGTTGTCGCAAGCCATCAAAGACAGTCATCGAAATAAAACTCTAATGGCCTATCCGTGGTTTTTTGACGAAAGGATACATCACTCACGAGCGATACACTCTACAGTGACTTGAGTGAGAGAGCAGCAGAAACAGTCTCGCTCCACTAGCTTTCTGAGGAGACTCTGTTGTAATTTTTTGCTCAAAAACTACTGATAGGCCGGTTCTGCTACGACTTTTCTGCTCCGAGTGTACTATACATGCCTGAGCTTCAACAGATGTTTCCTACTACCATCTTTGCACAAAGCTACATGTCCTATCTGCTTGCTGCAAGAGCCTCGTTTCTGCTATCGTAGTACCAGCGCCACTGGTGATAGACTTCCTCGAATAGGGGGATTACGATGTATGCCCACACGCGAACTGCTTTCCCCGGCCCAACGCGCTCAATTTCTCAGTCTTCCTGCCGAGATGAGCGAGCAGATGCTGGCTCGCTACTACACCCTCTCGTCCGATGATCTGGCACGTATTCGATGCCATCGTCGTCCGCACAATAAGCTGGGCTTTGCTGTTCAGCTCGCCTATCTTCGTTTTCCAGGGCGAACCTGGACTGCCAGCGAGGAGGTATCACCACTCCTCCTCTCCTACATTGCCACTCAGCTCAAGGTCAATCCGATGGGGATTGTGCAGTACGCTTCTGAGCGGGAAGCGACCCGGTTTGAGCACCTGGCAGAACTGCAAAAAGCATATGGTTTTCGCCAGTTCACTGCTCGTGACTATCGCGAGCTCTCCGCATAGCTCATGCCACTCGCGTTCTCGACTGATGCGGGTCCTGCCTTGGTCGAAGCCCTCATCGAGGAAATGCGTGATCGCCAGATCATCATTCCTGGCATCACGACGGTAGAACGGCTCGGGTGGGAAGTGCGTCGTCGCGCTCAGCAGCAGGTCTTTCGCCTGCTGACAGAAGGATTAACGGATCTCCAACGCATACAACTCCAGGCGCTCCTCACGGTTCCCTCGGCCTCCCGTCAAACCCTGCTCATCTGGCTGCGACAGCCACCGGGGGCTGCCTCTCCCGCCAACTTTCTCAAGGTGGTGGAGCGGTTGTGCTGGATTCGAGAGTTGGGCCTCGATCCACAGGTGACCTCGCGCGTGCATCAGAACCGCCTGCAACAACTGGCGCGTGAGGGTGCGCGCATGACGGCACAGCGCCTGGGCGAGTTCGACGTGGCGCGACGCGATGCAACGCTCGTCGCATTTCTGCTCGCTACCGCGGAGGATCTGGTCGATCAAGCCCTCGACATGCATGACAAACTTCTGGGGCAGCAATTCAAGAAAGGCGAGCGAAAGCAGGAGGACCAGATCAAGAAGAGCCGCAAGGCCATCAACGAAAAGGTGCGGCTCTACGCTCGCGTTGGCAAGGCGCTCATCACCGCGAAGGAAGCCACGCAGGATGCCTATGTGGCTATCGAGTCGGTCCTGCCCTGGGAGCGCTTTGTAGGCACCGTACAAGAAGCGGAACAACTTACCACGACTACTGAGATCGATACCGTCGAAATCCTGGGGAGTCGCTATCCCCAGTTGCGCAAGTACACCAAAGAACTGCTCGCCACCTCCGAGTTCCAGGCCACCAAAGCCAACGAACCGCTGCTGAAAGCGCTCGCGCTGCTCAACGACCTTAATGAGGCCGGACGACGGAGCATTCCAAAGCTGGCCCCGACCGCCTTTGTCACAGGGAAGTGGGAAGAGCATGTTTTTCAAGAGGAGGGGATCGACCGCCATGCCTATGAACTGTGCGCACTCTCCGAACTACGCAGCGGGCTGCGTTCGGGCGATATCTGGATTGCGGGCAGCCGCCAGCACAAAGCCCTGGAAGACTACTTGCTCTCCGATGCCGCCTGGCAGCAACACAAGCAAGCCGGAACGACTGAGGTCACTATCCCCGCTGATTTCCCGACGTACCTGGCCGAGCGCAAGGAGGAACTCCACCGGCAATTAACGACCGTCGAGCAGCTTCTTAAAGAGGAAAAGCTGCCCGATGTGCGCCTGGTGAAAGGGGAACTGGTGATTACCCCACTCGTCAAAGCCGTTCCAGATGAGGTGGACGCGCTTACGCGGCAGGCATATGACCTGCTGCCGCGCATCAAACTCCCAGATCTCTTGCTGGAAGTAGACACCTGGGCACCGTACAGTCGACACTTCACACACTTGCAAACTGGGGACCCGCCGAAGGATCGAACGGCGCTCTTTGCTGCGCTGCTGGCAGATGCCATCAACCTGGGGCTGACCAAGATGGCCGAGGCATGTGCAGGCATGACGTTCAATCGACTCGCCTGGGTCGTGGACTGGCATGTGCGGGACGAGACCTACACCAAAGCGCTCGCCGAAATCATCAACTATCATCACCGCGTCCCTTTTGCGGCCTACTGGGGAGACGGCACCACGTCCTCATCTGACGGCCAGCGGGACACTCGCGGGAGGAAGACCAGAGGCCACCGCACAAGTCAATCTGCGCTATGGAACGGAACCAGGTGTAACCTTTTACACACACCTATCGGATCAGTATGGTCCCTATCGCGTGAAAGTGATCAGTTCGACCGTTCGCGATGCTCCCCATATGATAGACGGCCTCCTCTACCACGAGACCGGCCTGCAGATCCACGAACATTATTCCGATACTTGGGGCTATACGGATCAGGTTTTTGGCATGGCACACTTGCTGGGCTTCCGCTTTGCTCCACGTATTCGTGATCTGGGAGACAAGCGCCTTTACAGTTTTGAGAAGCCGCCAACCTATCCGGGGTTGGAGTCCTTCCTTGGGGGAACGATCAACGTGAAGCAAATGGAGACTCATTGGGACGACCTGTTGCGCCTGACGAGTTCTCTTCGCAGGGGAACAGTGACCGCTTCACTCATCTTAGGGAAGTTAGCCTCCTATCCTCGACAAAATGGCTTAGCGTGGGCGCTCCGAGAGGTTGGGCGGGTTGAGAAAAGTCTCTTCGACTTAGCGTGGCTGCAAAGTCCACCCCTGCGCCGACGGGTGCAAGTGGGGCTCAACAAAGGTGAGGCGCGCAATGGGCTGGCGCGAGCGGTCTTCTCCAACCGCTTGGGCGAAATACGAGATCGCTCCTACGAAGATCAACGCTATCGAGCCAGCGGACTGAATCTCGTGGTGGCGGCGATTATCCTTTGGAACACGGTGTACCTGGCTGAAGCGGTAGAAACCCTCAAGAACAAAGGTGTTAAGGTCAAAGAAGAGTACCTGGAGCATCTCTCGCCCCTGGGGTGGGAACACATTAACCTGACGGGTGATTTCCAGTGGAACATGAAGCAGATCCCTCCGACAGGGCAACTTCGTCCGCTACGGACCAAGACAACCTGATCGGAAATGGCTTAGCGTAGTCCAGAGGGCACTTGCTCAAGGGCCAGGGTTCTTAGCGTATGTTTTACCCGAAAAAATATGGTGACCCCGGGTAGGGAAGATAGTGGCAATCTCCTCAGCAATCCTTCTCTTGCTTGTGGGGATAAGCGTTGCGCTGCTGGTGTCCTTTGAGGTGGGACGTGTTTCTGCACCGACTTTGACGCCAGTAGTGAAAGTGACTCATGCAGTACCAACGCCAACGCTAGTTCCAACCACGATCACCCAGACTCCCACAGGTATTGTTGAGACACCTACCCCGGCTGTGCAGACGACAGTTCCTTCAGCAGATGAGTTGTACCGTGGCTTTCTAGCAAATGGCATATCAGCAACAAACCCTATTGAAGTAGATCACTCATTCTGGCTAGCGTGTTGTTCATATTATCCAGCACATGGTTCTATACAGTTTACTGAGACGGTAGACAATAACACCTTGATTATTGGAGTTTTCAATACTGCCGATGATGTGCATCTGGTTGCTACTCAACAACAGTGGGCTGCACGGTACATACAGGTCGATATGTGCTTGTTGCTTTCATATTTGGGCCAGTGGATATCTCATACTACCAGCCAGTCATGCAGCAATATTGTGTATAACGGGAGAAAAGCAAAAGCAGCACTAGTGCTGAGAAAGGACGAATATGAGTGATCCATTTGACGGTTTATCACTTGAAGGTGAGGGCGAGGGATGGGTACATGTCAACGAGCCGGCCGGCGATGGTGGAGGTCCAGAGGCATGAGCGAACAGAATGAATTAAAAGAGATTCTTGCTGCATACGAGCAGACCAGCAACGATCTCAGGGACTCGCTTAATCGCCTGCATACACACCGGGGGACGTGTCTCATCACTGGCAATGAGCCTGCAGTGAATTTCCCGTTCTATACTGCAGGAGCAAGCTCCGCAGCGATCTCTCTTCGACGAGCCAGGGGAATCAGAAGAGACCCAGTAGCACGGAAGCGGCCATACGGTGCAAAGGAGGGGTCGTGCTGCGCTTATCCGGTCCTCTGCATCGCATGATTGCGATTGAAGATCGGGTTTGCCGATGGTTGGAACCGAAGTCGGAAATTGAGCAAGTGTATGCTGAGTTAGCAAAGCAACAAGCCCATCTACAATTTGCATTGATGGACCTACAACAGCAACAGCAGGAAACAGCACAGCGGAGAAGGCCGTCAAAAGGAAATCTCTCTTAAGAACGTGGAAAGTGAACCTAAGGAGAAGGTCATCATGACATTTCTGACCAGCCAGCCTGATCTTTCGGGCACCATCTATGAACAGCAAAGCTTACGTGAGCCTCGTGAGTATCTGGCTGCTGAGATCGAAAAAGTAGCACCAGGGTGGCTTGATGATCCACAGGGACTACTGGGTGACTATTGGAAACGAGACGACACTTATGCAACCTGCAACTTAATATGGTTGGCACAAATGATAAACAGTATCAGTCAGAATGTTACTCAACGCTCTGTTACCCGTCTACAAGACAAGTTCAAAGCCCTTCTAAATCCTCCTTCACTAGAGAAATTTACCGAGCATCTCACAGAACTGGAGGTTGCATGGGCACTCGTTGATCGAGTGAGTCCATTGGCACTCGACCCGCTGGTTTCAGAAGAAGCCTTTGCTAGCGGCGCTCGCCCATCAACTCCTGATTTTGCTTTCCAGTTATCGAAAGGATTACCTGAAGAAGAGATGGTGTTCGTAGAAGTGACCGTGTGGCATGTGGACATCTTGGACAAATGGGACAGAGCTGTCGATCAAATGCTAAACACTCTTCAAAATCGCCTCAACAAGCAGGGAAAATTTTTCAAACTCCAGTTGCAATTACCACTGCAGGAATTCGAGGCAAAGCATATTACGCAGATGACGAATCGAGCATGGAGCAAAATATCGTCATCTTCTGGCCCCGATCAACTCACCCTGGTTGACAAAGGAACGATTCGTTGGACCCCCTACTCTATCAACACAATGCAGAAGCCTTCCTCTTCTCTCCCTAATGGTCTCGAAACTCCATTAGCCGGTTCAGTTCCTGCATTTGGATCCACAGAGTTTCTTTTTCGCGTAAGAGCCCTCGACGATTCACCAGCCTTTATGGCCTTCACTCCTTCAGAAGCCGTTCATTCGTCTAATTTGGAGGTGGATCGGGCTGTCGTCAAAGAACCCGATATTGCCATCCTCTCAGAGAATGACGTGCAAAAGGCCAATGCCCTCGTGGTAAAGTCATTTCGGCAGAAGTTGAAGCGCAAACGGGTGCAATTTCCGCACGACGAACCGTACCTTCTTTTCATCAAACCTGGACACTTTCGATTACTGAGCAATGGGCTGATTGAGATGATTGAACAACAGATTTGGCGGAAGCCCGACTACAGCTGGGTGACTGGAATTGTCCTCTTCACGTCTCGTCAAGGATTTCTTGGCCTTAATTCAGGACCTAAACTCCTGGTTTTCCTGAATCCCAAAGCTCGATGTCAAGCAAGTGATGCGCTTAAAACAGTCATTGATGGAAAGGCGCAGTTCCATTATGACTGCCAACCGTGAACGAGTATACTTGGGAAGACGAGAGCGCTATGTATCTTCACCGGTCCATACTTATCAGTGTACGATGAGAAAAGAAATGAAGAGATGCTTGTTTGACTGCTTCGGTTCAGGCAAATCGGTGCTGCACCGTTTTTTCTAGTTAGTGTAAATCACGGGATTATGAGGCTCATGGCCACTTTAGGGGCTTAGTACTCGCTTGCTCACTTTTGATCTCGCGTGACATGCATGGTATATGGTATCTTTCTAAAAGAAAGAGAAAAGAGCAAGCACCTTTCGGCTCTTTCGGGAGAGAGTATGGGCATCACCATTGAAATATACGCCGCCGATCAAGAAGAGTTTGTCTCGCTTCAAAAGCGGATAGCCTCTGAACTGACAAGTGAAGAGGAGGCCCAGTTCCTTTTCAACCAGCTGAGAGACTATCCACAAGCCGATTTCTCGCTGCATTTACATTGGCCGGAAGATATTGATGCCCTTTGTCAAGCCATGCTCGCACAAGGATTATCTGTGCCGGCTTCTCACACCAAGCTCCTTGTTGAGGAGCTTTGGTTTGATGGGACATCTGCTTGTGTCACTCGACTTTCCCAGGAACTTCCTCTTGCTCTCGCACAGACAACCGAGGAAACGCTCAAGCAGATTGCAGAGCAATGGGTAAGAAGCTATATACCCGATCCCAGCACCCATACAGCTTACTATACGATTGCTTACGACGCAGCAGTCAAGGCGCTCGCCGCTTTGCGCCAGGCTTCTCGCGAGGCTCTTGCTCAAAGCAAACCGCTCTTGCTGTACCTGCAGTGGTAACTATGCTCCTCCTCCTTACAGCGCATGAAGGACCCGCTTGCGGAGCAGAGGAAAGCCTGCCTTACCATACCCTTGTCTTTTGATCAATTTCAACTTGGTCACCTGTCCCTCGACCATCCCGTTATTGATCCACCAGGTGAGACCAGCTCTCACGGCATCTTTGTCTTTCTCGATCCCAGTAGCAAAGGACTGGAGTTCGGGAAGCTTACTGCGTTGCACCTGCTCAAGCCAGCCATCAAGGCGCTCTCCGCTGCGGGTGCGCAGCATGTGGGCAAACTGCTGCACCAGGTCATAGGCCCGATCGACTTCTGGGTGGATCTGGCGGAGCTTGACCAGGGTCTCCTGCTCCTCGACACGCAGTTTTTCCGGGTGACGAAGAAACAGGAAGGAAGCTTGTCGTGAAGGAGCGAGAGTCGCTGTCTTCGAGAGGGAGTCTCGGGGTATTTTTCGCCCCTCTGGAAGCAGACGGACCAGGTTGTCACGGACACTCTCATAAGAACCCTTGTAGCCTTGCTCCACCAGTTCTCGAAAAAGACACGCCATGTTGTGGTTGCCGTCTTCCCACCGGTGAAAAAGGTAGGGCAGATACCGATCAAGGCGGCTCCCCTGCTCACGCGGCTTGCGTTCGGGAAACGCGGAAGCCTCCAGCCAACTCTGCACCGTACTGGCCCCGATGCCAACCTGTCGGGCAATAGCGGCCTGACTCAGGCCGAGCTAGAGCCTCGCGATCACCTGTTCATAGTGGGCCAAACGCTCCTCACGCCGGTTGTGTTGAAGGCGCTCCAGCTTTGGGGAGGTGTGGGTTGCTCGTGTGGATTGCCAAACCGGTGCCTGCGAATCTACCGTGGCTTGTGTCTGACGTTTGCACTCAGCCGCCAGATGATGGGCCAGAAGCCCTTCCAGAGCCTCTCTAAGGTTTTTGTAGCATAGGACGCCGACGAGGTACCCTTTCAGGCCCTTTTTCGACGCCCCTGCCCCGAACCGTGCTTGCACCGTTAAATGCACACGGCTCTCCAGTTTCCCGTCTGCTCTCGCCGGTTTTCTGGCGCATCACGCGCCAACAGGCGTTCTCAGACGGTACTCCCTACGGTGCTTCCCCCTGTGTTGAGCTTTCCACAACTCCTTGGTCGGGCGTGACTCCGACGAGTACTACCACCGTTCCGTGACCCTTCTGCTCGCGCAGGGAGGGTCATCCCGAATTCCGTTCGTGCGATACATACAGTGAGGATAGGTGTCCCGTTCGCTGCCTTCATTGGGCTCATTGCCCAACGCCCTTTCCCATCGAAGAGTATCTCAGTCCTGCTGAATTACCGAGATAGACGGAGGAACCGCTTCAAGCGTGCTGCGGTTGGCGTTCCATTGCGCCACTGGCAACTGGGATTCAAGGAATGCACCCTTCACCATGCCCACAGGTCTTGCGGCGCGTCGGGCTACACGCTTTCGCCCATCACCGCTTTCCGAGCATGCTCCTTTCCCCCTGGTGTTTCCACGCCAGGTAGGCCAGGTGACCTCTAGAATACCTCTTCAATTCTAGGCCGATTTTCGGCGATACCGCACTACGTTAGACGGCGCACCAAGAGATGGAATCTGTCCGCACACTGAATGGCCTGGGGGGCGCCTTGCGTAGCAGCCGAAGCATATACGCCTCCACGATCCCGACTCACTGCCATCAGATCGAGTTGTTGGCGCATCCAGGCCGCCGAGGTTTCTGCCTCTCGATCGGGTAAGAGATCCACGACCCGCCTGCTCTCCAAGTTGACCAGGAGAGTACCGAACTGGCAGCCGCGTCTGAACGAAAAATCGTCTATGCCAAGGTAGAGGATGGAACCGGTAGGGAGATCAGGGAGATCCAGAATGCGGCGTAAGATCGTTTGGCGAGAACTCTGTATCCCCAAGCGAACGGCCAAGCGAACACCGCCTTTGCCACAGGTTGCCAGCCCGATGGAGGTGATCTGCTGACAGTGCCGAATCGTCATCCTGGCCCATGGGTCCACAAAAGCCGGAAAGCGTTCGGCAAAGACTTTGCGTGAGCAGTAAAGATTGCGACAGTAGAATTTGCGAACAGTAAGAGCAAGCAGCACTTGGCGGCCTCCACAAGGCACATCACGTAGCGTTCGGCGGTAATGACTCTTAACGGACGAAGATGGCTCAGAACAGAGTGGACAGCACGATGTCGGGGACGTTGAGATCACGGAGATCATCAAGCCAGTGTCTGTGAGCTGGATGTGCGAAATTCGCATCCCTTCAGGCAGTGGCAGCAGTGGCGTCTTTTCCATCACAACCTCATTCTTGGCGACGAAACAATCCGCCTTTCGGCTTCTCATGGAAGAGACTATACCACCATATGCCCATTCGTTGTTTCATGCAAGCGAGCAGTTTGCCCCCAAAGCGGCCATGAGCCTCATAATCCCGTGATTTACAGGAATCTCAGAAAAAAAACTGAGAATCTGCTGAAAACACGCTGAGTGTTTCTGCTGCTGGCTTGCATTTCTTCTCGCCTTCAGGTACGCTTAAAGCAGAGACCAGACCCAGGTTCTCAAGGCATGATACCGGGCCACCATTCACTGATTCCACCGTTCTCGTTGTCACGAAGTCGTTCCTCAAGCATCTGTGTAGGTAGAACGTCTGCATGCAGGACATTCACAAGAAAGCGACACGATGAGTATCGATACCCTACCTGCGGCTCAGGCAACCGAGACGCTCATTCACCAGTATGGCCGACTGGTGTTCCAGGTGATCTACGGGCTCACCGGCGATTGGCACGAGAGCCAGGACCTCACCCAGGACACTTTTTTGACGGCCTTCAAAGCCATCGAGGCGGCGCGGCGGGCGAGCGGCGCGAACTTCCATGCCAAAGCCTGGCTGATGCAGATCGCTGCGAACCACGCGCGCATGTCGCTGCGGCGGCGCCGCCTCGTGCGCTTTGTCCCTTTCGCTGCCCTGCGCAAGGAGGAGCAGGACGACGATGAACTGGTGGGTGAGCGCCCTGCCCCCGTGCAGCCTGCCGGATATGGCATGGATGGTGCTGTGCAGGACCCAGCAGACCTCATTGCAGAGCGTGACCTGATCCACCGGACTATGGCCCAGCTGCCCGAGGCTCTGCGCCTGTGCCTGGTATTGTCAATCGTTGGTGGGCTGCCTGCGCACCACATCGCGCGAGTGCTTGGCTTGAGTGAGGCTGCGGTGCGCCAGCGACTCTCGCGGGCACGCAAGCTTTTCCAGCAGCTCTACCTGCTAGAGAGCGGGGAGACTATCCTCGATGGATCCTCGCTCACGCAGCAGGTGGAGGTACCAGATCGACGGCTCACGCACACGGCCCCATCATCGTGTGCGATGGCAGCCGCGAGTTGATGAAGATAGAAAGCTGCGCAGCTGTTCAACGAGAGGAGGGGAACAGCACTGAAATAAAGCATCTGCTGCCAGAGGGAAAGTGTTGCCCTCTGGCAGCGTGCTCTTCTTCGCGCCTGAGTGAAAATCGTCTTATAGGCACCTGGATTGTGAGGGGATGTTCAGGTATACTCATCAGTAGCAGTTCGATATCCCGAGCAGTGTGTCGTCTGTGCTTCATCCGTTTCTTCTCAGTGTTCTTCTTTCGCGGCTCTATTTCTTCTCAGTGTTGTCGTCATGTCGCTTTGTCCGTCCGAAAGGAGACGCTGATGCCTGTTCTTGAATCGAATCGTGCCATGCCGCGCAGCACAGTTAGATTAAGTAGACATGGAGCCTGCGTTGTTTCCCTGTTGAGAGCTCTCCAGACACTGCAGCCTCCATTCAGTTCTGGCGCTATCTAGCATCCGTGTAGTACATTGGTCATGAGCACATAGACACCGCCGGTCAATTCGATTATGATCCCTCTATCTCAACTCATGAAGGGGATCATATCAATGCGTGCAAAAGGTCGATCGCACGGACGCTTTGTCTCACTGAGTGGCCTCAAAAAACTGATCTCACCACCCGGAAGTCCCTACCCACTGCTGATTGTTGATGCCACAGGTCAGCCTATCTTTTTTCTGTGTGAATGGTATCGTCGCTTCAAGGACAGAGACCCAGGGCGAACTCCTGACACCTATCTGGATATGGCTCTGCCGTGGGCGGGTTTTCTCCTGCGCCACCAGTACGCGTGGAATGCTCCAGCGGATCGGATCCAGGCCTACCTCGTCGAGTTCCTGCGTGAAGATGTCGCATGCCTGGTTGCCCCAGACGCCAAAAACGAAGAGCGTGAGTTCATTGAGACGACTGGGAAATCTCCACTTGCCAAAAGTTCCTTAGGCGTTCTGCTCGCAGCGCTCACCAGTGTCTACGATACGCTTATCGCTGCAGGATATTATCCCTACCAGAACCCGCTCCGCTCAGAAAAGATGCTCATCCTCAAGCGGGAACATCTCCGCCAGGTGAAAAATGCTGGTGCTCCCGAGCACGCCGGCATTCGAGGGGAATCCTGGCAGGAAACCAACCGAGCGTTCCCAACGAATACTTTTCGCCAACGACGTGGGAAGATCTGGAAGCCGGAAGTGGTCCTTGAGCCAGATGAGGTGCAAGAGCGCATGCGCGAAACTATTGATTACATGGCTTTGCATGCCACCTTCCTACGTGATCAGGTCATTTTGCTGCTCCTGCGACAAACGGGCGCTCGCCTGTCCGAAATCATTGAAATGACTGTAGGTGGCTACAGGGCCGCGCGGAAGGCCGGTCGAGCTCTGGTCAAGAACAAAGGGAGTCGAGGGCGAGAAGAAAAAAGGATTCATTTTACGACCACCGTCGAAAAACAGCTCCAGCTTTACATTCGGACCGAGCGTGCCAAGTACGATCCCCAAGGCCGTAAGCGCCTGGAAGACCTCGGTGATCGTGATCCACTGTTCTTGACCAGGACAGGGAAACCCTACAGCCGTGCGGCCTTCTATCATCATTGGAGGCGCTTGTTTGCGCCTGCTCAACAACAATTCAAGAAAAAAGAACGAGTCGAGTTTACGCCCCATGACTTACGCCACTTACGCGTCACGCGCGCCGTCACCAAGATTCGGGAGGAGGCTAAAGGCGATCGTGCAGCAGAAGCTGCCCTGCTCGAGGGTTTTATGCACCTGATGGGATGGCAAAGTCCAGAGACAATGAAAATCTACCTGCAAACCATGAACGAGCGTAAGGCCATGAAGGCCGTGTTAGACGACGAGGAAGCGCAAGAGCAGGATGCTGTCAACAGACGGAGAGAGGTGCCACCTGCACAAACACAACTACCATGGACAGCTAAAGATCATGCTAAAGAGGTCTCTCCCCAAGCGTCAGCACCGCCCGCTGATAATGATGAGCTGAGCTGGTATGAGGAATGAGAAAGGACGAGATCCATGGACCAACGGCAGAGCACCGAGCGGAGAGCAGAAGGACCAGTGGGAACATTCGAGCAGGCTCCTCCACAGAGAAAACAACGAGGAACACGACGAACGGGGCAACGATATTTCGTCAACTGGGAGCCTGAGAAACAACGTGAGGCCTTCTTTACCTGGCTTCCCAAAGAACTGCATGATACTCCAGGAATCGACTGGACACAGCTCGCACCAGAGATCATGAGGTATTGCATCTACACCATCGGAACGAGTCCAGATGCTGCCGCCCTCGCGGTCTCCGCGGCTGCACTACATGGAGCGATGGAGGTGGCGAGTCAGCTCACGGCTCTCAGAGAGGCGAACGTGCTCTTGCGGGAGTTGAGGGCAGCGGATGTGCTTCGGCACCTCAGCGATCTCAAGCAAGAACGCGCCTGGGACGAGTGGGCGAGGCGTCAGGATCAGCGCCATGCTTCGAGGGCATGGCACATCCTGAGTTGCTATATTTCCATTGTCACTACCCACTTTCCACACTATCTCCTTCGCCTTGGCCCTCTTGAGCGAGCGCGGATGCAACAGTATGCTCTTCCACTCCCTCCACTGGGCTTGAGGGAGAAGTATTTTCCCTGGAAGCGAGTACATGCCGACCAACAGGCCAGCCGCAAGGCAACCACTGATATCTTGGTTCCATTGTATCCCATTTTGCGGCAACTGATCCGTTTTCGCAAACAGCTCGCAGAACGGACCTTGCTGGCCATACGCTCAGCGCGACGGAAGGTGGAAGCAGGGGAAACTGTCCTTCCCTATCGTTTTCAACAGACCGATATCATTCCTGAAGTGAACCGAGACGCCAGTACCATTGCGGAGGTGCAGATTACTGGGCGAGCATGAACTGGGTGCTTTGGGACAAAACGACATGGGTGCTTCACCATCCAGACCGCTACTCCGATGACTCTGTCAGTCATGCAAAGCTGGGCAAAGAGGCATACATTCCAGAGCACAACACTTTTTTTGTGCAATTTGACGGCCCGGCTTCCGATTGTTTGTGGTTCGGGGATCTGGTTGAACATCGTCTCCTGCAAAAATTTAGTGTAGATCGCTTGCGTCAGGAAGGCTATCAGGAGCGTTGGCAGTCTGCGCGTCAGCTTGGTTTTACCGACGGATGTGCCTGTGGACGCCCTGGGTTGCTCACCTCTAGTGATTCCTGGTTCGTATATGCGGCAGAACGAGGAGATGAGCTGAGCTTCGAGCCAGAGAGCCTCTATCGAGGGATCCTGATGGGCACGACGCTCGCCATGCTTGCCCTTTCCAATGGCAGTCGGATGAGCGAATTGCTCCAGGTCAGTTGGAACAAAGAGCGACGCGTCACGCGCACCGAAACGGTTCTGGTGCTTGGAGACAATGGGCAGCCGCGTTTGGGAGAAGATGGGAAACCGGTCACCCGGCAGGTGAAACTTCACTTTCAGCATTTACTTCCCAAGGGGGCAAAATCAGAAGAAGAGCGCCAACTCTTCCCGCTCTCGAAAGAAGTTGTACGACTTCTGGGAGAGGTGAAACAGATGCTGGAAGAAACGCATGGAGACATTCCCATTGTGGCCCCTGCACGGAGCAACTCAAAGTATGCATATCTGGGTCCAGAGCGCTATCTCTTTCAGTGGGATGCATCTCCCAATGGAGAGGTAGGTGCTTTGAACAAGCAGGATGCCCAAACCCTCCTCCGCTTCATCTTGCATGGTCTCGACCTTTACACGGCAACTGGCAAGCCCATCCGCGTGACTACTCACGTCCTTCGACACGTCATGGCTACCCATGCCAGACACCATCGCAATGTGCCACCTGAAGCCATTGCCTATTTCTTTCTCCACCATCGGCTCAGAGAGTTGACTGGCAGAGAGCCCTCACTGCCTGAGGTCTCAGAATATTACACGCTCATGACGGAGGAACAGCGCTTTGCCATCATTCGTGCAGACCTGGATGAGCAAGAGGAGATAGACCATGCGCTGTTGCAAGCGGCTCCCACCGCACGTGACCTGGAGCACATGAATGAGGAGCTGCGCATCATCTTTGAGCTGTGGCATGCCCTGCACCCAACAGCCCTGGGCTACTGCGGCTGTCCAGGGTTGTGTCCACGAGGAAACGATAGAGCACTCTGCCTGGGCTGTTCATATCTAGTGACCGATCCAGAGAGAATCGGCGCAGCACGTTCCTGGCGAGTCTCCTATGCAAAACAGGCTGAACTTCTAGAAGCACAGGGCAATGCGATCGATGCTCGGCAAGCACGCATCAAAGTACAATTGCTTGATGACGTGATCAACGTCATGCGCTTGCAAGTGCAAGCGGAAGCTGATGGTACCTACATTCCCCTGCACAAAGTGCTGCCCTCACCGCATCGCAAACCGGGAGGAGGGGCATGAGGAAGAAGACGTCTCCCCGGAAACAACGTGCTTCACGAGAACCTTCTGAGGCACAACTAGCAGCATTACAGCAGTCAACGACGGCGCGCAGGCTGGCCACTGTCGAGCGATTGCGAACAGCTATCGACGCACTCAAAGCGAAGAAGCAAGAGATTTCGGTCCAGACGATCTACGACGAGTGCGGCTTACGCTACGCCGCGATCCATCGTAACCCGGAGGCGCTGGCCCTATTCCGGGCGAACAGTACCCATCTCGTTGCTGAAAAGAAACGCCGCACGCGGAAGCTACTGAGGTTTGAAGCATACTATGACCAAAAAAGGCGACATATGCTTCACTGGCGGAAGAGCACCATATACTTCAAACTGAAGAACTGAGTCAATGCACCCCATCCGTACCTAATCCCGGGATTCAGATGGTTCCCGAGAAGTGGTCGGAGTCCCACTCTCATTTGTTTGTGGTGGTCCTGATACCGGCTTTGGCTGCTCTTGCGCGGGGGCAGACTTGGCGCGACTTTTGCTTCTCCCGGGAGAGAAAAAATTGAAATAGAGAAGGAATAGGGCAAGCCAGACCAAGAAAAACGATACATCATAAGCATTGAAGGGTGTGAAGGTATTCGGCTTGTACTCAGGGAAAGGAGTAAACGGAATTGTGGGGTCCGTATCAGGAAATGAGCCACCAAAGAGGCGAAAGATCATGTTGAAAACAATCCCAAGAGTAGCGAGGAAGGAAATAGACCAAGTAGCAGCGTAGGCGAGGTTGAGACGACGACTGGAGCCAGGAGCGGGAGCATAGGCTTGAAGGATGCAAAGGATAATGATACCAACGATCGTGTTCCAGAGGGTCAACGGGGTACTGAGAGCAACCAGAGCAATAGCATTAGCTAGTCCAGCACCAATACTAGCAAGGGCAACATCTTGGGGCTTGTAGCCTTTGTCCTCGTAGTACTCCTTAGGGCTCGTCAAGGAATAACTTCCCGTTTTGGTGGCGTCATGGCTGAGGCACGGAAGGCGTCGGGGCGCGGACGAAGGGTGTAGTTCCAGAAGGGGCACACGTCGTGCGCGGTGAGATTGAGAGTGGCCAGCACCGCATCCGAGACGCGCAGGCTGGTCGCGTCGTGGTCATCGAGACGCTCGGCGTGCACCGCCAGACCGGTCGTGGTGGTGCCGTCTTGAGGCGATCAAGCCGGACGTGTAACTACGTGCCGTATTACAGAGTGAAAGGAGAATCTTCAGATGAGTTCCACCATTTCACGTCGATTAGCACCCGTCAGGCTGGGGATCCTCACCTTCGG